>Ga0105355_10000736_pt1 | contig 30210 bp, 27 predicted proteins | sample GOMGulsemesocosm_2_FD_83508 | JGI IMG/M metagenome (GOLD analysis project Ga0105355, IMG submission 83508) | Methane-oxidizing microbial communities from mesocosms in the Gulf of Mexico - GOM9C Gulf of Mexico | ecosystem: Environmental > Aquatic > Marine > Cold seeps | place: Gulf of Mexico...
CAGTTTGAAGTTGTTGTGCAACGTCTTAAGTCTGAATACAAAGTAGACGCTATCTACGAAGGCATTAGCGTTGCAACTGCTTTATGGGTTGATAGTGATGATGAACAGAAGATGGCTGAGTTTGAGAAAAAAGCTTACGATAACTTAGCATTAGATGGTAGTAACAACTTAACCTATGTTGCACCAACGATGGTTAACTTGAACCTTGCGATTGAACGTTACCCAGCTGTTAACTTCCGCAAAACACGCGAGCATTAATTAGTGTAATAGTTGTATCATTAAAGCGTCTTTGGGCGCTTTTTTTATATCTGGAATTTGATATGTTTATTGATAGCCATTGTCACCTTGATTTCCCCTGTTTTAGTAGTGGTTTTGAACTTTTACTACTAAGGTTTGAACAGGCAAGCATTACAAAGTTAATTATTCCCGCTACTCAAGCAAGTGGTTGGCAAGCAATCGAAAAACTATCAGAAAGTAACTCCGCGATATATTATTCTTTAGGTATTCATCCTCATTTTTTAAGCTCCTTTCAACAACAAGATTTGGCTGTTTTAAAAGAGAAATTGTTGAGGGGAAATAATAAGTGCGTTGCACTAGGGGAGATTGGTCTGGATAAATATTCGTCAGCTAGTCAATCATTGCAAGAGTTTGTATTTATTAAACAACTACAGATTGCAGAAGAACTTAAACTACCCATTATTCTACACTGTGTAAAAAAGCAAGGTCGCGTTTTAACCTTGTTAAAAGAGCATAACTTCAAACAAGGTGGTGTTTACCACGCATTTTCAGGTAGTTTAGAGGTTGCAGAAGCGTTTATTAAGCTAGGTTTTAAGTTAGGTATAGGTGGTGTGATAACTTACCCAAACGCCACTAAAATACGCCAAACTATTAAATACCTACCTATTGACTCAATGGTATTAGAAACAGATGCTCCAGGCATGCCTATTTATCAGCAAGCTACAAAACATAATAACCCAGTTAACCTTCTGACTATTTTTGATTGTCTTGTCAGTTTACGTAGCGAATCAAAATCACAACTTGCCATGCAACTTTATCAAAATACGTTTAATATTTTTCCGTTATGCAATGACTAATTTATAAAATAAGCGTAGACTAATCGCCTTTTTCAAATCGTTTAAATTTAAGGTGATACTCCATGGTTCAATACCCGATGACTTCAACAGGTGCAGCCGCGCTACGCCGCGAGCTTGAGCAATTAAAAAATGTAACTCGTCCTGAAATTGTAGCTGCAATTGCAGAAGCGCGTGAACATGGTGACCTTAAAGAAAATGCTGAATACCATGCTGCGCGTGAGCAACAGGGTTTTTGTGAAGGGCGTCTTCAAGACATTGAAGCGAAACTTTCAAATGCACAGATTATCGACATTAGTAAAATTGCTAATAACGGTAAAGTTATTTTTGGTACAACGGTAACCATTGTAAACGTTGAAACCGATGAAGAAGTAACTTACAAGATCGTAGGCGATGATGAAGCGGACATTAAATTAAACCTTATCTCAGTAAGTTCACCAATAGCACGTGGTTTAATCGGTAAAATGTTGGATGATGAAATCACTATAAAAACACCTGGTGGCGTGATTGAGTACGAAATCATTAATGTACAATACGTTGCTTAAGTTAGCTTCATATAAGCAAACAGCAGATACAAAAAAGCCCAGATAATCTGGGCTTTTTTAATGCAAAATCAAAAAGAAAACTATTTACGAGGCAAGTCGATTTTTTTCTCTTCGCTTTGGCGGTATAACACAACAATATGGCCAATTTTAGCCACGTTGATTGCTTCAGTTTCACGCACAATTGCATCAATGATCAGTTGTTTCATTTCACGATCATCAGTTGCGATTTTAACTTTGATTAACTCATGGAAATTAAGAGCATTCTCAATTTCTGCAAGTACACCTTCAGTTAGGCCATTTTGACCAAGTAGCACTACAGGTTTTAGCGGGTGAGCTAGACCTTTTAAGTGTTTCTTCTGTTTATTTGATAAATTCATACAAATTCTTTCATTTTAGGGTTGAAAACGTGTCATTCTACCCTTAAATAATATCTTTTACTATTTATAACGTGCAAGGCAGAAACCGATGGGCAAAAAAGTCAACGCTGGTGAATCAAAACCGGGTGTATTAAAGAAAAGTAACTCGGGTAGCTCAAAGCGCTGGATGCAAGAGCATGTTAATGATTTCTATGTAAAAGAAGCAAATCGTCTAGGTTTACGTTCTCGTGCTATGTTTAAACTAGAAGAGATAAATAAAAAAGACAAATTAATCAAGTCTGGCATGACTGTCGTTGATTTAGGTGCTGCGCCGGGTAGTTGGTCACAGTGGTGTGTTGATAATGTGGGCTCTCGAGGTAAAGTGATCGCTTGTGATATCTTAGCAATGGATTCTATTGCTGGTGTAGACTTTTTACAGGGTGATTTCCGAGAAGAGGAAGTACTAAATACACTGTTGAAACGTATTGGTGATAACAAGGTTGATGTTGTGTTATCGGATATGGCACCGAATATGAGTGGTAATGCTGCCATGGACCAACCCAAGTCAATGTACCTGGTGGAATTAGCGCTGGATATGTGTCGAGATGTGCTAGTAAAAGACGGCAGTTTTATCGTTAAAGTATTTATGGGTGAAGATTTCGATAACTATATGCTCGAAGTTAAAAAAATGTTTAAAGTAGTAAAATCACGCAAACCAGAGTCTTCTCGTGCACGATCTCGCGAAGTATATCTAGTGGCAACGGGATTTAAAGGGTAAGTTTGTCATTTTATGGCAACTATATAGTGGCGACTATTTTTAAACTGTAGTAGTCTAACATTGAATTTTTATTTATTAACATGAGGTTTACATCTTGAACGATATGGCAAAAAACCTAATATTGTGGTTGGTTATCGCAGTGGTATTAATGTCCCTATTCCAAGGGTTTGGGTCAGATAATAGCAAGCAGGCCGCAATGGATTATACCACTTTTAATAAAGAGGTAAGCCAGGGGCAAATTCAACAGGTTCAAATTGATGGTCAAGTGATCAGTGGACTTAAAAGTAATCAAAGTCCTTTTGTTACTTATATTCCTGCGCCAGATCTTGATTTGATGAACTATCTAATCAAGCACAACGTGAAAGTAGAAGGCACGCCTCCTGAAGAGACAAGCTTCCTAGCGTCTATCTTTGTTTCATGGTTCCCAATGTTACTGCTTATTGGTGTATGGGTATTCTTCATGCGTAATATGCAAGGCGGTGGTAAAGGTGGTGCAATGTCATTTGGTAAAAGTAAAGCCAAACTGATGGGCGAAGACCAAATCAAAACCATGTTTTCAGATGTTGCTGGTTGTGATGAAGCAAAAGAAGACGTTAAAGAGTTAGTTGATTATCTAAAAGATTCAACTAAATTCCAAAAATTAGGTGGCCGTATTCCAACGGGTGTTTTACTTGTTGGTCCTCCAGGTACTGGTAAAACATTGCTTGCTAAAGCAATTGCTGGTGAAGCAAAAGTACCTTTCTTTGCGATTTCAGGCTCTGATTTTGTTGAGATGTTTGTAGGTGTTGGTGCATCACGTGTACGTGACATGTTTGAACAAGCTAAAAAGTCAGCGCCTTGTATTATCTTTATCGATGAGATCGATGCGGTAGGCCGTCAGCGTGGTAGTGGTGTTGGCGGTGGTAATGATGAGCGAGAGCAAACATTAAACCAAATGCTGGTTGAGATGGATGGTTTTGAAGGTAATGAAGGTATTATCGTTATTGCTGCAACAAACAGGCCCGATGTATTAGATGCTGCATTATTACGTCCTGGCCGTTTCGATCGTCAAGTTGTTGTAGCACTGCCTGATGTACGCGGTCGTGAACAGATCTTAAATGTTCATATGCGTAAAGTGCCTCTGGCTGATGATGTACAAGCAAAAATTCTAGCACGTGGTACACCGGGATTCTCAGGTGCAGACTTAGCTAACCTTGTTAATGAAGCTGCACTATTTGCTGCGCGTTCAAACAAACGTACTATCAGTAAAGAAGATTTTGAACAAGCACGTGATAAAATTCTAATGGGCGCAGAGCGTCGTAGTTTAGTGATGCGTGAAGAAGATAAAGAATCAACGGCTTACCATGAAGCGGGTCATGCCATTATCGCTAAATTAGTGCCACAGCATCATCCAATTCATAAAGTGACTATTATTCCGCGTGGGCGCGCATTAGGTGTGACACAGTTTTTACCGGAAGGTGATCAAATTAGTCAAAACCGTCAAGAACTTGAAAGTAGTATCTCAGTTGCATACGGTGGCCGAATTGCAGAAGAACTTATCTACGGTAAAGACAAAGTTTCTACTGGTGCGTCACAAGATATCAAGCAGGCTTCAGCAATTGCACGTGCAATGGTAACTGAATGGGGATTTTCTGAAAAGTTAGGGCCAATTCTATTAACCGCTGAACCAAACTCGCTGCGTTCAAATACTGTTTCCCATGAAACGGGCAAGTTAATTGATGATGAAGTTCGCGGATTCATTGATAATAACTATCAACGTGCTTTCCAGTTATTAACAGATAACATTGATATTTTACATGCAATGAAAGATGCATTAATGAAATATGAAACGATTGATGCTGAACAGGTTGATGACTTAATGGCGCGCGTAGAAGTACGTGCTCCTTCTGGTTGGAATGATGATAAATCAGAGTCTACAGAAGAAGTTAAATCTGAAAAAGAAGCTGAACCAGAAGTAACAGCCGAAAAGGTTGAAGAGCCTGTTGTCACTGAAGAGAAAAAAGAAGATAAAGAGTAATCTTTTTTTCTAAAAATAAGAAGCAGCGTTTTACCTCTTCTTTAAATTCCAAAAAACCTAAGCTTGCTTAGGTTTTTTTATATTCGAGATAAACATGAAATTACGTAGTCGTGAAAGAGTTTTAGATCTAAATACGCCACAAGTCATGGGGATTTTAAACGTAACCCCAGATTCTTTTTCAGACGGTGGAAACTTTTCCAATATTGACAATGCATTAAAGCAGGCCACTGCAATGGTCGAACAAGGGGCCTCGATTATTGATGTCGGAGGAGAATCTACACGACCCGGGGCGGCTGATGTTGAAACGCAACAGGAACTAGATAGGGTGATCCCAGTGATCGCTAAAATAGCGCAACAGTTAGATTGTATGATCTCTATTGATAGCAGCAAAGCATTAGTGATGAGTGAAGCCGTTAAAGCTGGGGCCCATATAATTAATGATGTACGCGCGTTACAAGAAGAGGGGGCATTAACGGCTGCTGTTGAGGCTGATGTGCCAGTATGTTTGATGCATATGCAAGGTGCACCACGTTCAATGCAAGTAGCACCTCAATATGGCAACTTATTAGCTGAAGTTGAATCGTTTTTGTTGCAACGTGCTAAGGTTTGCATTGACGCTGGTATTAAAAAAGAGAACATTATATTAGATCTCGGTTTTGGTTTTGGTAAGCAACTTAGCCACAATTTTGAACTGCTTTGTGCAACGAAACAATTTGTTACATTAGGTTACCCCGTATTAACAGGGGTTTCTAGAAAATCAATGTTTGGTCAATTATTAAATCGTGATATAAATAACCGTCTAGCAGGAAGCTTAGCGGGGGCGTTAATCGCAATACAGCAGGGATCGCAAATAATTCGAGTGCATGATGTCGAAGAAACTGTCGATATCATTAAAGTGCTACAAGAAGTTAACTCTTTTAATAAGTAAAAAGGTTAACTCTTTAACTAAAAAGAAGAAGATAAGCATGAATAAGAGATATTTTGGTACTGATGGTATCCGCGGTAAAGTTGGTGAGTCGTTAATTACCCCTGAGTTTGCATTGAAATTAGGTTGGGCTGCAGGGCAGGTGCTTGCTAAGTCAGGTTCTAAAAAGGTATTGATTGGTAAAGATCCGCGTATTTCGGGTTATATGCTAGAAGCTGCACTACAAGCTGGTTTAACCGCTGCTGGTTTGCGTCCTGTTCTTATGGGGCCGATGCCAACACCTGCTGTTGCTTATTTAACTCGTACTTTCCGCGCAACAGCAGGCATTGTGATCAGTGCTTCACATAATCCATATTATGATAATGGTATTAAATTTTTCTCCGATGAGGGTATTAAGCTATCTGAAGAGATAGAGTTAGCGATTGAAGCTGAGATTGATAAACCATTAAAATGTGTTGATTCAAGTGAATTAGGTAAAGCGTTCCGTATTAATGATGCTGCGGGTCGTTACATTGAGTTTTGTAAAAGTACTTTCCCAAATAAATACAATTTAAGTGGACTGAAAATTGTGGTTGATTGTGCAAATGGCGCAACCTATCATATCGCACCACTGGTTATCAGTGAATTAGGTGCAACGGTCATTGCAATGGGCGTTGAGCCGAATGGCCGAAATATTAACCTTAACTGCGGTGCAACAAGCATGCAAGCATTGTCTGAGCGTGTTGTTGCTGAGCAAGCTGACTTTGGCATCGCTTTTGATGGTGATGGTGATCGTGTGATGATGGTTGATCATACTGGTTATGTGCTTGATGGTGACGAACTACTATATATTATTGCGCGTAACAAATTACGTACAGGAGAGCTTAAAGGTGGTGCTGTTGGTACTATCATGTCTAACCTTGGCCTTGAACAAGCATTAAAAACATTAGGCATTCCATTTGATCGTAGTAACGTAGGTGATCGCCATGTAATGGAATTGATGGTGAAAAATGATTGGTGTATTGGCTCGGAAAACTCTGGCCATGTTATATGCTCAGATCATCTGCCAACGGGTGATGGCATCGTTTCTGGCTTACAAGTAATTAGTGCAATGCAGGGCAGTCGTATGAACTTATACGAACTACGTCAAGGCATGAAAAAATACCCGCAGGTACTTGTTAGCGTGCGTTTTAATAATGAGATTGACCCACTGCAAGATGAGGATGTTCTTGCAGAACTTAAAATAGTTGAAACGTTATTAGAAGGTAAAGGTCGCGTATTATTACGTAAATCTGGTACTGAACCTGTTTTCCGTGTAATGGTTGAAGCGGATGAAAAAGAGGAATTGGTGCAAAGCTATGCGCAACAAATTGCTGATAAAGTGAAAGCATAACTCATTGTACTGCACAAAAAACAAACGAACAGACTACTAAAACAGTAAAATGCTAAAATTGTCGGCTTATTGGCTTGTGATTTACTCCTAGTTTCAGTATTATTCGCCCGCTCTACTATTAGAGTGGGTAAGTTTCTAGGGAATATTAGGTATATTTTTATGTATGAAATACTGTTAGTTGTTTATTTAATTGTTTCAATTATCTTAGTTGGTTTTGTTTTAATTCAACAGGGTAAGGGTGCTGGCATGGGTGCTTCATTTGGCTCTGGTGCGTCAAATACAGTATTTGGTGCAGGCGGTGCGGGTAACTTCATGACGCGTACAACTGCAGTGCTTGCAATTGCATTTTTTGTATTGAGCCTAGTACTTGGTAACTTATCTACTAATAAAGTTTCTGAAGACCAAGTTTTTTCTGACTTAACCGTTGAAGAAACTATTGAAGTAGATACCTCAACTCAGATTCCTGAGTAATAACAAATTTAAAAATTTGCGGATGTGGTGGAATTGGTAGACACGCAGCCTTGAGGGGGCTGTGGCTTAGGCCGTGAGAGTTCAAGTCTCTCCATCCGCACCAATTTTAAACCCAAAGTAACTTAGTTACTTTGGGTTTTTTTATATCTGTTGTTTTTTCGCTATTAGAAGTTGGTATATCTGCTGAAAATACTCAATAAAGATTGCTTACGCATCAAAACCTGTTTATAATTCGCGCCATTAAGCGAACTGTATACTAACTATTACCTAGTTAACAGTTTGGCCATTCAGACCAAGTTTAACGTTTTGGTCTCGCTTGTTGTAAGCAAGCAATTGAATGAAGCTCCAATTTATTGGGGCTTTTTTGTTATTTACTCATCTGAAAAGTTTAAGTGAGTAAAAAAGATTAGGGCTATATGCCCTTTTTTTGTTTCTGAAGCTAAATAATTAGCGATAAAAGGGGATAGATTTGGCAAGTTTAGAACAACGATTAACTGAAATGTTCACACCAAGCGTAGAAGATTTAGGTTATGAATTAGTGGGTATTGAATATATCCGTGCAGGTCAACATTCAACACTACGTGTTTATATAGACCAAGAAGCAGGTATCTTAGTTGATGACTGTGCTGCTGTTAGCCGTCAAATCAGTGCCTTAATGGATGTTGAAGATCCTATTACTAATGAATATACATTAGAGGTTTCATCTCCAGGTTTAGAGCGTCCTCTTTTTAACGCTCAGCAGTATGCAACCTTTGCTGGTGAAGAAGTGAAAGTACAGCTACGTATGCCTATTCAAAATCGTCGTAAATGGAAAGGCATTATCGATAGTGTTGAAGGTGAAATAATTTGTGTAAACGTTGATGGAACACTTGAGCGCTTTGCATTAAGTAATATCCAGAAAGCGAACATTGTTCCAAAATTTGATTAATTAAGGCGATGAAAGATGAATAATAAAGAGATTTTATTAGTCGTAGAGGCGGTATCTAACGAAAAAGGACTTCCACGTGAAGCTATTTTCGAAGCACTAGAGAGCGCGTTAGCGATTGCAACAAAAAAGAAATATGAGCAAGAAATAGAAGTACGTGTAGCAATCGATCGTGAAACGGGGGATTTTGAAACATTCCGCCGTTGGTTAGTGCTTGCACCTGATGCTGAAATGGAGAACCCATGTTCAGAAATGACATTTGAAGCTGCTGAGTTTGATAATGCAGAAATTCAAATTGGTGAATTTATCGAAGATGAAATTGACTCTGTTAAATTTGACCGTATTGCAACACAAACTGCAAAACAAGTTATCGTACAAAAAGTACGTGAAGCTGAACGCGCTCAAGTTGTTGATCAATATGCAGAGCAAAAAGGCGAATTGATTACGGGTGTGGTAAAACGCATGAACCGTGAAAACATTTTGCTTGATCTTGGTGGCAATGCTGAAGCAGTTATTTTCCGTGACGAAATGCTTCCTCGTGAAAACTTCCGTCCAGGCGATCGTTTACGTGGTTTGTTATTTGACGTACGTCCTGAAGCGCGTGGCGCACAGTTATTCATGACACGTACTCAACCTGAAATGCTGATTGAGCTATTCCGCTTGGAAGTGCCTGAAATTGCAGAAGAGATGATTGATCTTATGGGGGCTGCTCGTGATCCTGGTTCGCGTGCAAAAATTGCGGTGAAATCAAATGATCAACGTATTGACCCTGTTGGTGCATGTGTTGGTATGCGTGGTGCACGTGTTCAAGCTATCTCGAGCGAGTTAGGCGGTGAGCGTGTTGATATTATTCTTTGGGATGAGAATCCAGCACAATTTGCAATCAATGCAATGTCGCCAGCTGAAGTGGCTTCTATCGTTGTTGACGAAGATACAAACAGCATGGATATCGCTGTTGAAGAAGATAACCTTGCACAAGCAATTGGTCGTAACGGGCAAAACATCCGTCTTGCTTCTGAGCTAACGGGTTGGACACTTAATGTAATGACCGTTGCTGAGTTACAAGCGAAACACCAAGCTGAAGCTGATTCTGTGATCACTGTATTTACAGACGCACTTGAAATTGATGAAGATTTTGCGGGTGTATTAGTTGACGAAGGTTTCACTTCATTAGAAGAGATTGCTTACGTACCAGTTAATGAACTACTTGACATCGAAGGTCTTGATGAAGAGATGGTTGAAGAGCTACGTGAACGTGCTAAAAACGTATTAGCAACAAAAGCGCTAGCTGCAGAAGAGAATCTTGAAGGTGCTAAACCTGCTGATGATCTACTTGCACTTGAAGGTCTAGAAGCTCATCTTGCATTTGTAATGGCAAGTAAAGGTATTATCACACTTGAAGATCTTGCTGAGCAAGCGGTGGATGACCTGATTGAGATTGAAGAATTAAACGAAGAAAAAGCGGGCGAGCTTATTATGGCTGCACGTAACATCTGTTGGTTTAGCGAAGATGCTGAATAAGCACAGATAGGAGAAAAATAATGTCAGATATTTTATTAAATGAGCTTGCAAAAGAGCTAAACAAAACGGCTGAAACACTGGTAAAACAGTTTGCTGATGCAGGTATTACAAAAGCAGCATCAGATAAAGTTAGTCTAAAAGAGAAAGAAACATTAACTACTTACCTGCAAAAGCAGCACGGTGGTGAGCAGAAGAAAAAAATGACGCTACAACGTAAAACTAAATCTACGTTAAACGTTAAAGGTCAATCGGTAAATGTTGAAGTACGTAAAAAACGTACTTATGTAAAACGCACAGATACTGAAATTAAAGCTGAAAATGAAGCGAAAGCGGCAGAAGAAGCGGAAGTACAAGCGAAATTACAAGCTGAAGTTGATGCAAAGAAAGCGGCTGCAGAGCAAGCACAAGCTGAAAAATTAGCGGCTAAAAAAGTGGCTGATGAAAAAGCTAAAAAAGCGGCTGCTGCGAATAAAGAAAAGCAAGCTGCTGTAAAAGTAGAAAAAACAGCTGAGCAGATTGAAGCTGAAAAAGAAGCTGAAGCATTGCTTAAGAAAGCGGATAAAGATGCTGTTGCAAAAGCAGAAAAAGAAGCAAAAGAGCAAGCTGAAGTTGCTAAAAAATTAGCTGAAGAAAATGCTGAGCGTTGGGCTAAAGAAGAAGAAGAGCGTAAAAAAGCACAAGCGGCTCAAGATTACCATGTAACTTCTTCTAAAGAAGCACAAGCTGCTGAAGATGCTTCTGATACAAAAGCGGAAGGTCCAAGCCGTCGCAAGAAGAAGAAAAAAGCAGCTGCTCCAGTACCTGCACCACAAGGCCGTCGTGGACGTCGTGGTAAAAAAACACGTGTTGCAACACCTTCTGCACTACAGCAAGCATTTGAAAAGCCAGCTGCACCTGTTGAACGTGATATTAAAATTGGTGAAACAATTACGGTTGCTGAACTTGCTAACAAAATGGCCGTTAAAGCTGTTGAAGTTATCAAAGAGATGATGAAGATGGGCGCAATGGCGACTATCAACCAAGTGATTGACCAAGAAACAGCAACGTTAGTTGCTGAAGAGATGGGGCACAAGGTTATTCTAACCAAAGAAAATGAGTTAGAAGAGTCTGTAATGGCTGAAGCAAAACAAGGCGGAGATAAAACATCTCGTGCACCTGTTGTTACTATCATGGGTCACGTTGACCACGGTAAAACATCATTACTAGATTACATTCGTCGTGCAAAAGTTGCTGACGGAGAAGCCGGTGGTATTACACAGCATATTGGTGCTTACCATGTAGATACAGATAAAGGCATGATCTCATTCCTAGATACTCCTGGACATGCTGCCTTTACATCAATGCGTTCACGTGGTGCTAAAGCGACAGATATTGTTGTACTAGTAGTTGCTGCCGACGATGGTGTTATGCCACAAACAATTGAAGCGATTCAGCATGCTAAAGCGGCTGGCGTACCTTTAATCGTTGCGGTAAATAAAATTGATAAAGAAGCTGCTGATCCAGATCGCGTTAAAACTGAGCTTTCTCAACATGACGTTATCTCTGAAGAGTGGGGCGGTGAGAACATCTTTGCACACGTTTCAGCTAAAGTGGGTACGGGTGTTGATGAACTACTGGATAGCATTCTTCTACAATCAGAAATGTTAGATTTAGAAGCGGTTGCAACCGGTCCTGCATCGGGTGTTGTTATTGAATCTCGTCTTGATAAAGGCCGTGGTCCAGTTGCTTCTATTCTTGTACAGCAAGGTGAACTTAAGCAAGGTGATATCGTACTTTGTGGTCTTGAGTATGGCCGTGTACGTGCGATGCGTGATGAAGATGGTAAACCAATTGAAGTTGCTGGCCCATCTATTCCTGTTGAAGTACTAGGTCTTTCTGGTGTTCCAGCTGCGGGTGATGAAGCGACTGTTGTTAAAGATGAGAAAAAAGCACGTGAAGTTGCGCTTTACCGTCAAGGTAAATTCCGTGATATCAAACTTGCTCGTCAACAGAAAGCAAAACTTGATAACATGTTTACTAACATGGAAGCGGGTGAAGTTTCTGAACTTAACATCGTACTTAAAGCCGATGTACAAGGTTCATTAGAAGCGATTACTGAATCACTAAACAAACTATCTACAGATGAAGTTAAAGTGAACATCATCGGTCGTGGTGTTGGTGGTATTACTGAAACTGATGCTTCTTTAGCGTCTGCTTCTGGCGGTATTGTAATTGGTTTCAACGTACGTGCTGATGCATCTGCGCGTAAACTGATTGATAACGAAGCAGTTGATTTACATTATTACAGCATAATTTACGATCTAATCGATGAAGTGCGTTCTGCAATGGGTGGCCTATTATCACCTGAGTTTAAGCAAGAAATCACTGGTATTGCTGACGTACGTGAAGTATTCAAATCACCTAAAATTGGTTTAATCGCTGGTTGTATGGTGACTGAAGGTAAGATCAAGCGTAACAACCCTATTCGTGTATTACGTGAAAACGTAGTAGTTTACGAAGGTGTACTTGAGTCTCTACGTCGCTTTAAAGATGACGCAGAAGAAGTACGTAACGGTGTTGAGTGTGGTATCGGCGTTAAGAACTACAACGACGTACGCGTTGGTGACCAGATCGAAGTATTTGAAATTATTGAAGTTAAACGTACTCTTTAATTTTAAATTAGCGTAATTTGAACAATGGAGGCTCTATGCCTCCATTGTTGTTTATAAAGTATAATGATCAATGACTTGATCTAGGAGTAAATAATGGCGAATGATTACAGCCGTACCTCACGCGTTTCTCAACAGGTTCAAAAAGAACTTGCACGTATTTTACAACAAGAAGTAAAAGATCCACGCATCGGCATGGTGACTATCTCTGGTGTTGATATCACTCGTGATTTAGCTTACGCAAAAGTATTTGTTACCTTTTTAACTATTGGTGACCAAACTAACGATGAATCTCTAGCGGGTTTAAACTCTGCTTCAGGTTATATCCGCCGTTTATTAGGTAAAGCAATGCGTTTACGTATCGTACCTGAAGTGCGTTTTTGTTTTGATGAAACACTTACAGAAGGTCTACGTATTTCTGAGCTTGTTAGTGGTGCCGTGAAAAACGATAAAGTAAAAATCGTAGAATCTGGTCGCATTGACGAAGAAGACGAAAGTGAAGAAACAGAGGAAAAAGCATAATGGCAAGGCGTGGTAAAGGTCGTAGCATTAATGGGGTTGTCTTATTAGATAAACCTACCGATATTAGCTCTAACCATGCATTGCAACGTGTTAAACGTATCTTCTTTGCTAATAAAGCGGGCCATACAGGTGCGCTTGATCCATTGGCAACGGGTATGTTACCTGTATGTTTAGGTGAAGCGACAAAATTTTCTCAATTCTTATTAGACTCAGATAAACGTTACATCGTGACTGCTAAGCTAGGTGTGCGTACTGATACTAGTGATTCTCACGGTGAAGTGGTTTGCGAAAAACCTGTTTCAGTCACGCAAGAGCAACTTGATATTGCTTTGGATACATTCCGTGGTGATATTATGCAAGTGCCTTCAATGTATTCTGCATTAAAATTTGAAGGTAAACCTTTATATAAATATGCTCGCGAAGGCATCACTATTGACCGACCTGCGCGTCCTATTACGGTTTATGAAATCAATCAATTACGCTTTGAAGGTGATGAAATTGATTTAGATATCCATGTGAGTAAAGGTACTTATATTCGTACCATTACTGATGATTTAGGTGAATTACTTGGCTGTGGTGCACATGTATCTATGTTACGCCGCACACAAGTTGCTGATTATCCGTATGACAAAATGGTAACGATTGAACAATTAGATACATTAATTGAACAAGCTAAAGAGCAAGATATCAGCCCTTATGAATTACTTGATCCGCTATTGCTTGAAATGGATACGGCTGTAAAAAATTACCCTGAAGTGAACATCACTGAAGAGATGGGCGATTTTGTATTGCATGGCCAGCCAGTACAAGTATTTGGTGCGCCAGATGATACATTAGTACGTATTACTGTTGGTGAACAACATACCTTTATTGGTATGGGTGAGATGAACGATGATGGTCTCATTGCACCTAAGCGCCTCGTTAACCTATGATTTTCCAGGTCGTCGCTATTTAGGCAATGTTATGAAGTACATCCGTGTACTTCACCGCGTTGCGGCTGGCTGAAGCCAGTCAAATAGGTTCCTGAGCTATTTGTCTGCGTTGAAAGTACTCACAAATTTATCTGGAATAAATTTGAACATCCGAAGGATGGCCCGTAGGGTGGAGTACAGGATGTACGGAGTTCTTGGTAAACCAAGCTCCGTGCTTTCGCCTTGAATTTTGCCTAACTAGCTTAGCCCTGAAAAGTCATTATTTATATAAAAATTTTAAAGAAAATTAAAGACCCTGCTATGACTAAACTTGATTTCTCTGCTATTAATAAATCCTCTGCTAAATCGTTTAATGAACAGAAGAATATGATTAAAAAGATAGGTAAAGGACAGACTGTTTTTTGTGCAACTTGTAAACAACCATTACAGCTTTGTGTTTCTAGTGAAGACGAAAATGGGGTCAAATGCGCTAAAGGTTGCACACGGATTGGTCTGGAAGTTGAAAGCGACAGTTAGAATGCTGGAAGGCTAGGAGGGCTTGAAGTTCCCCTACCTTAAAGCCTATATTCTATTTTTGTTCACACCTTTAGCCGTTTAAAATATTAATATCGCCGCAATTTACTTTTCCGTGCATGAGAAGTATTTATCAGTGCTTAATCCCTCTCCATAAACTCGTTATCTCTGCTTATATTTTTGAATCAAGCCAATTAGAATCAAACTACTTAGCGCACAAATTGCCATGATGCTATTCATTAACAGGTTACTTTGATTGAAACTAATACTGATGATGGCACTGCTGATAGCACCAAGTGAAAATTGTAAAATTCCGTTTACACCAGAGACTAAGCCATTATGTTTTGGCTGATAGCTAAGTGCATTACTGATTGCGTTACTGCTAATCAAACTTAAGCATGCAACAAATGCAGCTGTTGCCATGACTTGATGAGTAATGCCTAATTCTAATTTTGCAGCAAGCAATAAATAGATACCTGCCCAAGTGATTGCAACGGCTGCGTAAGTGAGTTTTTTGTTGCTATCTATGCTCTTTAAACAGGTTGCATTTAATAGATTGGCTACGATCATAGCAATGGCATTTATCGCCATTAATAGCGCATATTGCTGTGCTGATACTTTAAAATATTGCATATAAACAAAAGGGGAACCTGCTACAAAGGCAAATAACCCTGCAAATACACTTGCACCCGCGAGTATATGTAACATGATTAAACGATCTGAAAAAACGATTTTATAGGCTTTAATGATTGCTTTCACATCAATGGCTTTTGTAGTTGTTTTAACAAAACGCGTTTGTTCATTATTTTGACAAGCAAGCTGTAGCAATGCGATGCTTAGTGCAATGATGGCTAATAAATAGAAGATAGATTGCCACTGGTAGCTGATTAATAATTGGCTACCAATAATCGGAGCAAGCATCGGTGCAACCACCACGGCGGCCATCACATAAGATATAATTTGGTTACTTTTGTGCTGGCTGAATTTATCGTGAATTAATGCAAAAACCACCACAGAAGTAGCACTGCTTACACCTTGTATTACGCGCGCAACATACAGCTGCAGTATGCCTTCACTTAACGCAACTAATAGGCTTGCAAAAGCAAAACTCAATAAGCCGATAAATAACATACGGCCTTTATTTACACTGTCGGCAATGCTACCAAAAATAAGCTGCCCGAAAGCAAAGGCTAGTAGGTATATTGCTAAAGAGGCTTCCATCGCTTTAATATCACCAGAGAAGTAAGCGCCCATCTCAGGAAATGCGGGTAAATACATATCTATCGCTAAGGGAGATAGTGAAAATACCATCGCCATTAAGCAGATAAAGATAAATGTGCTGTGCTGAGAGTGTTTTAAAGTGATGCTATTCATAACCTACTACCCTGTAAGAATTTGATGAGTAGATATTAGAGGCTTAGTTATGATTGAGTAATAGCATTAATGTTAAATGATTGTTTCCAAATGAAGCGGAATTAGACCTGAGTGCTAGAGAGCTAGAAGCTAGAAAGCTAGAAGCTAGAGAGCTAGAAGCTAGAGAGCTAGAAGCTAGAAGCTAGAGAGCTAGAAGCTAGAAGCTAGAAGCTAGAGAGCTAGAAGCTAGAAGCTAGAGAGCTAGAAGCTTCAAGCCTTCCAGCCTTAATTTCTGCCATCCTGCATTTTTATTTATGTGCAGGTATAAGCTATCTTAATTGCCAACCCACCTTGCGAGGTTTCACGGTATTTTGCGTTCATATCTTTACCTGTTTCATACATGGTTTCGATCACTTTATCGAGTGAGACACATGAGAGTGATTGTCGGCGCATCGCCATACGTGAAGCATTAATGGCTTTCATTGCAGAGATTGCATTACGTTCAATGCAAGGCACTTGTACTTGTCCTGCAACCGGATCACAAGTTAGGCCTAAATGATGCTCCATTGCGATTTCAGCTGCTTCCGCTACTTGCGTTGGTGTTCCCCCCATAATTTCAGTTAAACCCGCCGCCGCCATTGAGCAGGAAACACCTATTTCGCCCTGACAACCCACTTCAGCACCAGAGATCGAAGCATTAGCTTTAAACAAGCCACCAACGGCAGAAGCGGTTAAAAAGAAACGACTGTATTGGTCTTTTTCCACCGGAGCGACAAATTTATCGTAATAGGAAAGTACCGCAGGAATAATACCGGCAGCACCATTGGTTGGGGCTGTTACTACGCGTCCTCCGGCAGCATTCTCTTCGCTGATCGCCAGTGCAAACATATTCACCCAATCAATTAAGATCATCGGATCTGCAAGCATATTATGATTAATGGCTAATTGACGGTTAAGTGCAGGTGCGCGACGTGGAACACGTAAAGGTCCTGCTAATAAACCATCGGTTGCACAGCCACGTTTTATGCCTTCAACCATGGTTTTCCAAATTTTAGCAAAGCGTTCTTCAATGTATTTTTTGCTGTGTCTCGACAGTTCGTTTTGCATCATCAGTGAACTGATAGTGATGTTGTTATCTGAACAGTGTGCCAGCAACTCTTTGGCGTAGTTAAACGGGTAAGGTACGTTTTCTTGGTTGCTGTGTTTGTCGTAGAAATGACTTTCCTCAACAATAAACCCACCACCTGTTGAATAATAGGTTTGTGAGAATACTTTTTTATCATCGATAAAGGCATGCATTGCCATGCCATTTTCATGCAATGGTAACGCTTCATTAATAAAGTTAATTGCGCCACGAGGGAAACCAACGGTATGGCCTCCAAGATCAATGGCTAGGCTTTCTGTTTGCTCTACGTTTTTAATAAACTCTGGGATCATATCCAGATCAACATGCTCCGGCTCAAAACCACCAAGGCCTAAAATAATCGCTAAGTCGGTGTTATGCCCTTTACCTGTTAGTGAAAGAGAGCCGTGAATATCGACGCTTAATGCCGTGATTTTGCTTAATTCAGTCTCTCCTTTTAGCGCATCAATAAATTGCTTTGCTGCTTTCATCGGGCCTAATGTGTGTGAACTGGATGGGCCAATACCAATCTTGAAAATATCGAATACGCTATACATAATTTTTACCTCTTAATTTACAGCCATAACTAAATTTAAACTGTATGGAGCATAAGAGAGGGTTAAATAACCTCTCTTATAGTTTTAATTATAGGAACAGCTTGAAAAATATTGCTGAGATAGCCACAAGACCCATGCAAGTAATGAATATATTTGCAATAGTACCTTGGTATTTCGCCATTGCAGGCACTCGTTTTATAGCATACATCGGCATTAAGAATAGGATGGTCGCGATAATTGGTCCACCTAGGTTTTCAATCATACCGAGCACCCCAGGGTTTAATACGGCCACTAACCAAAGGGTTGTGATCATAAAGCCAATCGTGAAATTATTTACTTTTTTAAGGCTGACCGTTTTACCCATCGCTTTAGCTTGTTTCAAAATGATGCCATTCATGCCTTCACGTGCACCTAAATAGTGACCAAAGAATGAAGAGACAATGGCAACAAAAGCAACAACCGGACCGAAGTAAGCAATCAGTGGACTACCGTGTACATTTGCAAGGTAAGAAAGCACGGGTAAGTTTTGCGCTTTAGCGCCAGCTAACATTTCAGGTGTTAGGCTCAGTACCACTGAAAACACAAAGAACATAACAAAACCTAATAGCATTGCAGATGTACGTTTTAAAATAGCATCAGACTTTTTAACCGCTTGATCGCCATATTGTTCACGTTGTTTGCTTGCAAAGCTACTCACTGCTGGTGAATGGTTAAACGCAAAGATTAAAACAGGAATGGTTAACCAAAGTGTAGTGGTAAAATCAACCGCGCTTGGTACTTGGCTCACTGCTGATAAATTCCAGTCTGGAATTAAGAACAGTGACATACCAAGTAGAATAAAGACTAATGGGTAAACTAAGAACTGGGTTATTTTCAGCATCACTTTTTCACCAGAAAGCATCACCGACATCATTCCCATAATAAGCACAATCGATAATAACCAGCGTGCGGGTGATTGCATGCCTAATTGGTGTACCATAAAACTATCAACGGTATTGGTGATACTCACACCATAGATAAGCACGATAGGGTAGATGGCAAAAAAGTATAGTAGGGTGATTATTTTGCCTGCGCCAGTACCAAAATGTTCTTCAACTACGTCGGTAATATCTGCATTAGGCCTTTTAGATGAAAGTACAAAGCGTGAAAGGTTGCGATGTGCCCAGTAGATCATCGGGCCAACAAGTACAGCCATTGCAACTAAGGGCCAAAATCCACCAAGGCCTGCATTAATGGGTAAAAATAGAATACCAGCACCAACAGCGGTACCAAATAGGCTTAATACCCAAGTAGTGTCTTGTTGATTCCAACGACTTGCATCAAGCGCTTCTGTTTGTGGGGGTGTTTTATCACCTGTAGTGAAGTCAGGATTTGCGGTTACTTCTCTGTTCATAATAAATACCTGTAAACATAACCTCTGCTCAAAGCATTCATTACTTTATTAGAGGTGTTTGTGAGTTGTATTCACCTCTAATTCAATTCCGTTCGTACTAAAGAGTAAAACTGTTGTTTGTTGTGTTGACCCGTTGATTTAAACCTAATAGTTACTCTGTGTATATGACTTTTTATGGCCTGTTACATTTTGTTACACTGGGTGTTTTTAGTGTGATCTGAGACAAGTTATTTAGCGAAGATTGCCTTTATGGTAGATTTTTAAAATATATTCCTATTTTTATTTTGGCCCTGAAGGCTGAGTCTCTATTGGCTTCAAGGGGAATTAACAACTTACCTACTGGTAAGACCAATGAGCGATTATAGTAAAAGGTTAACATTGTCATAAGTAACACAATGTTTATTGAATAAAAAATGTACGTGTAAATGTTATGTTACAAATTTTATTTTTTATTGTTGTCCTATTATTTTTCTCCTTCCAGCAGTGGACCACCTAAAATAGCGTCATGACAGCGAATACAATTTACATTTTCGCATTGCGTTATGCTTGGTTGATTAATGATCTGTTGCTTGATGCTATTAATAAAGGGATTAAATTCAAAACATTGCCATTTACTTTTACTTACGATCTGCTCTTTCTCAAGGTGAGCTACAGTTTCTTTTAAAGTATTAAAACCATCTGAGCATGAGCCTATGCTTACTTCAACAACCTGTTTAAGGTTGTTTTTATCTTGTAGGTTCGCCCAAGCGCGAAAGAGGCTGCGTCCTGCCTTTTGTTCGGCAAAATGGATAGGGGTCACGCCAGTAAAGTCGATACCCATCAAAAGTAAAACAGCATCCTGCAACTCATAACAAGCTTGGTAAGGGCCATAAACGTCCAGTAGGGTTTGCTGTTTAATGATTTGGTTCGCTTGAGGGCCTATTGCTGTAAAAGAATTAACGGGGTGCACGCTTCGTGTACTCTCTTTACGTGACAAAATAACTTTGGGTAACACACCCATCGAGTCGCTAATTTGCTGGCTATTTTTATCAAAGCTGTGTGTTAATCCATTTAAGGCATCTTGATAGCTGGTTAAGTTCATGCCATTTTGAGCGTACTTTTCCCCCTGTTGTGGCGGGTATGCATCATTATCATAAGTAAACGTAGGCACCAACAATGTACAACCAGCATTTAAGAAACAATCAATGATGGTATTAGGGCCCCCCTCAACGCCACCAAAGCTACCGTAGGCAGAGTGTAAAATGATCACCTTGTTATTAAGTTCGAGTACATTGATTGATTCATTTAATTGCTGTTGAGTGACCATTTTCTTTGTCTTCCTTGTGCGTTTAAAGATATTGCTCGGCATCTATTCTAGAGGTTTAAATAGATGCTTTTCAATGGCGGGATAGGCTGAAATAGTGTTGGCTTGAGGAGTTGTAAAATAACCTTAAAATAGTTTGCTTCACAGGCTAATACACCGTAGAATCCGCGGTTCACTTTGTCGCTGAATTAGTGATCGGCGACAATAATTAAAATAGGTTATTCACATAACCACAAAATATAGGAATATGTTATGTCACTAAGTGCACAACAGAAAGCTGAAATCGTAGCTAAATTTGGTCGTTCTGAAGGCGATACTGGTTCATCTGAAGTACAAGTTGCTTTGTACACAGCTCAAATCAACCACCTTCAAGGTCACTTCAAAGAGCACATCCATGATCACCACAGCCGTCGTGGTCTATACGCATGGTTGCTCAGCGTCGTAAATTACTTGATTACCTTAAGCGCAAAGACGTTGCAGCTTACACTAAAGTAATCGCTGAACTTGGTCTACGTCGTTAATTCGAACTTAAACCTTGTTAATAAAAAGAGCCTAACGGCTCTTTTTTTGTTTCAGGGGTTAGAAAATTATTATCACTTGCGATTATTGCTGAACTTGGTTTACGTCGACAGTATCAAAACTACCCCGACTTAAACCTTGTTAATAAAATGAGCCTAACGGCTCTTTTTTGTTTCTGGGGTTAGAAAATTATTATCACTCGCGATTATCGCTGAACTTGGTTTACGTCGACAGTATCAAAACCACCCGACTTAAACCTTGTTAATAAAAAGAGCCTAACGGCTCTTTTTTTGTTTCTGGCCCAGTAAACATATTATTAGTTCTCTCTAAACCTCCCTTCAACAGAACTATTGTTATTAAATCACCTTATTGAGCTCTATTGCCATAAACTCGGCAATCCATGGTTGGGCTTTGACATTGGGGTGCAAACCATCGCTCATCATCCACTGTGGTTGTGTTATCACATGCTCTAAGAAAAAGGGCACTAATGGAATCTCCTGTTGCTGACTAATGATCGGGTAAAGACCAGAAAAAGCTTGGCTATAACGCCTACCATAATTAGTGGGCACCTGAATCTGCATTAATAGAGGTAGGGCATTTTCTGCTTTGATATGCTTAATCATGACTGCTAAGTTGTTGCTGATAATATTAGGGGAAAAACCTCGTAATCCATCATTTGCACCTAATTCTATCAGCACATAATCGGGTTGATGTAACTTTAATAAAGCCGGTAACCTAGCTAAGCCATTGCCCGTGGTATCACCTGAAATACTGGCGTTGATAACGTGTACAGTTTTGCCTTGATGTTTGAACTGTGCGGGTAATAACACTGGCCAGCTTTGCTCTACGGGCATTTGATAACCTGCGCTTAAACTATCTCCAACAATCAGTAACGTGTTACTGTTAACTGCCGCTGAAAATATTAACGTAAACAATGTAGATAATAAGGAAATCAGTTTAATCATGAGTCAATCCATCATAAGTGTTGAAAATGTGACTAAATCAGTCATTAGCAATGATAACCAATTATCCATCCTAAAGGGCATCTCTTTTGACATTAATGCCGGTGAGTCGGTTGCCATAATGGGCACCTCAGGCGCAGGTAAGTCTACATTAATGGGGTTGCTGGCAGGGTTAGATCAGCCTACATCGGGTTCTATCACCTTACTAGGTGAGACTATTTCAGCGATGAACGATGAACAACGCGCTAAAATACGTGGTGAGTCGATCGGCTTTGTATTCCAAAATTTCCTACTAATTCCCTCTTTGACTGCCTTGCAGAACGTCACCTTACCGATGGTATTGCGTGGCAATGAAGATGACCGCTCGAATAATCAAAAAGCTAAACAGTTATTAAAAGAGGTGGGGTTGGCTGGGCGAGAAACACACCTTCCCACGCAGCTTTCAGGTGGCGAGCAACAACGTGTGGCATTAGCGCGCGCTTTTGTAACAAAGCCCAAAGTGTTATTTGCCGATGAACCTACGGGTAATTTAGACCAAAAAACAGCTGCACATATTATCGAGCTGTTATTTAAGATGAATCAAGAGCAAGGCACTACGCTTATTTTAGTTACGCATGACGCAAATCTTGCAAAACGCTGCCAACGCACCTTGATTATCAATGATGGGCACAGCCACGAAAATAAGTGTCAGGAAAGCCAATGTTAGGAAAATCGCTAAAAGTAAATAAAATGACAGTCAGCTGGAGCTGGCGCGAGATTTTATTTGGGCAATTATGGCCTGTTTTGGTGGCGCTTACCTTGATTATTGCCTGCGTAGTGGCGCTTTCAACGCTTGCGCTACGTGTTGAAAAAGTAATGACTAACCACGGGCGCTCATTATTAGCTGCTGATTTAGTCTTTAAGTCATCGAATCCAATTCACCCCTCCTTATTAGAAAAAGCAAAGCAACGGGGGGTAACTATTTCTGCACAAAGCCAATTTCAAACCATGGCTTTTAGTGACCAAAAAATGCAGTTGGTGACAGTTAAAAGTGTTGAGAGTAATTACCCGTTACGGGGAGAGCTGAATTTAGTCGGCAAGAATAAAACATTACAACATCAAGTTAATCCAGGGGAGTTATGGTTATCAGCGCGTTTATTTGCACTATTGGATGTCAGCATTGGCGATAATATTGCTGTTGGGGATGCTGAGTTAACTATCAGTGGTTTGATTCAGGATGAGCCTGAGTTGGCTTATAACCCCTTTAACAGTATTCCTAATCTGTTTATGCATGCAAGTGATTTGGCTAAAACAGGGGCGGTACAGGTTGGGAGTCGCGTTAGTTTTCGTTTGTTTGTAAATGGCAATGCATCGTCACTCACTGCTTTACAAAAAACTTACCTGTTGCAAGCGGGGGAGTCCTGGATTGATGAAAACAAACAAGGTCGTACCGCGTCTTTAATAAACAAAGCCAAGCAATATTTGTCGCTTACTATTTTGATGGTTATTTTAATGGCTGCGGAGACGTTAATACTGACCTGTTTGCATTATGCACGCGATCGTAGTGAAACTGTGTCGATGTTAAAAAGTATGGGCGCGAGTCGTGCTTGGTTACGCTTATGGTTAACCACACAAGTTTTCATCATGTTTGTTATCGCCTTTATTGTGGGCTGTTCATTGGGTTTGTTATTAGAGTTTTTATTACGCTTACCACTCACTGATATTTTACCAAAGCAATTACCCAGTGTAGGTTTGCAACCCTTTTTATTTGCCATTGGGGTAGCGCTGTGCATTGGTCTACCCGCATTATTGATTCCGTTAACGCGTTTGTTAGACGCGCCTGCAATCAATGTCATTCAACAGCAAAAAACCAAATACGCCAAAACTAGCTGGTGGTTATTGTTATTGCCTTTTTGCGCTTTGTTACTTTTTTATGCTTCTAACAAACTGGTGTGGATGGTACTGCTTGGTTTGTTAGCTTTATTTGTTGTTTTAGCTGGGCTTAGTTATGGCCTTTTACAACTACTCGGCAGGCTAAAATGGAGCGCTGCTTTTAGTTTAGCCTTAAGCCGTATTAACCGTTCCCCAAAAAATAGTTTGATGCAACTTGCTGCGTTATCGGGGTCGTTAATGTTAGTGGCGCTTATTTGGCTAATAAAAAGTGATTTATTGGGGGATTGGCAACAAACACTTTCGCCCGATGCCCCTAATGTTTTTGCAATTAATATCAGCCCCGAAGAGCAACAAGGTTACCTAGAACAAGTTGATACATTAGCGCTGCCACGTAGTGATGCATTTGCCATTATTCGTGGTCGTATTACTGAGGTTAACGGACAAATAGCCAGTGAGCATGTTGCTAATAAAGAACAGCTGCCAAATATATTAAAACGCGAAATAAACTTTACTTGGGTCAAACAGTTACCTGTTTATAACCCAATAATTGCTGGGCAGTGGGGCGGTGAAAAAACAGTCTCCGTGGAGCAGAAGGTCGCCACCGATTTGAATATTAAATTAGGTGACCGTTTAACTTTTGAAGTGAACAGCCAAACCTTTAGTGCCACGGTGAATTCGATTCGCTCAGTAAAATGGCAAAGCATGAAACCTAATTTTGTGTTTATCTTCAGTGAAGATGTGATTGCTGATTTACCTGCAACATGGATGCTTAGCTTTAGAGTTGAACAAGCTCAGAACGAATTAGTTAATCAATTAGCGCGTTTATATCCGACGGTGAGTTTGTTAGATTTTCGCTCAATGGGTCATAAGATTCAAGGGCTATTAAAACAGATATCTTGGTCATTAACGGGACTTGCATCATTAGGTGTAGTAAGTGGCATTTTACTCATATTCACCTTATTACGTTTAAGTTTAGGGGAGCGAAAGCGAGAGATTACTTTATATCGTACGTTAGGCGCGAGTAAAAAACGCATTAGCCACACGCTTTGGGCTGAGTATGGGTTATTAGCAATCAGTGCTGGATTTGTTGCTGCCATTGCAGCGGAGCTAATCTTGTTTAGCTTGATGAAATGGGGTTTTCAGTTACCCACACAATTACATCCGAGTATGTGGTTAGTTTTACCTTTATTAGCCACTTTGATTGTATTTATTAGTTTGAATTCGGTGATTAAAGATCTATTAAAACCACTCAAATAAAGGCTGAAATATCATTTAGCGAGAGCGGGAGTTTGCTTCTTCTGTTCTCGGCTATTTTTCTGAGTATTTTATAAATTCCACGCTCGTTTTTCTTGATTATTTCACCTTGTTGACCAGTAAGTTTAGTGTTTCATTCGCCGTTATTTAGTATAATAAATACGAATTATTGTGATTCAAATAGTGCCATTTTAGCATGGCCTAACGACCAGCCCCTTTTCGAATACCCTTTGTTTAAAATGTAATAAATACGGAGTGAGAATGTCCTTTGAAATGATCATGATCGGTGTTGCTAGCCTAGTCGCTATTGGCATCTTGTTACACCACCCTTCTAAAACCGTTGGCATTCCATCGCTACTTATTTTTATGTCTGTGGGTTTACTGTTTGGAAATGGTGAGTTTGATTTTGTCTATGATAATTTACAATTAACCTCGTTTATTGGCAGCATGGCATTAAATGTGATTGTATTTGTCGGTGGGTTAAATACTTCAACTAAAAGCATTAAACTCGCTTGGAAAGAGGGGGGCACATTATCGAGCTTTGGCGTGTTATTTACCACGTTGTTTTTCTCGGTGATCCTTTATTATTTATTAGACTTTAATTACCTAACCTGCCTATTGTTTGCAGCTGTTGTTTCATCGACAGATGCCGCCGCTGTATTTTCCATTTTAGAGTCCAAGAAACTTAAACTTAAAGAAAATACCGATACGGTACTTGAATTTGAATCCGCGACTAATGATCCCGTTGCGCTATTAATGGTCATTTTATTAACTGATATTCTGGTAAGTAGTACGGGTATCGCCCCCTCTGTTTCAAGCATCAGTATGTTGTTAGCCCAACAGGTTTTATTTGGTGGTTTGGTGGGGATGGTTTTGGGTAAGTTATGTGTGATGGCACTTAACCATATTAAACTAGAAGAGTTCGGCTTAATTCCTGTTTTTATTCTAGCTTGCTTTACCATAACTGTGTACGGCACAGAGATGATTGGCGGTAATGTATTAGTGGCGGTTTATATTGCTGGGGTGATTATTGGTAATCAATTATTACGTGGTAGTGAGGTTAATAAACACTTTTATAATGGCCTTGCTTGGCTCGCGCAGTCATTGATGTTTGTGTTGATTGGCTTACAGATCTTCCCACAAAACTTGATGCAAGTATTCTGGATATCGGTTATTCCTGCTTTGTTACTTATTTTTGTCGCAAGGCCGTTAGCGGTGCAACTGTGTTATTTGCCTTTTGTAAAAGCCTCTTGGAAAAAACGTTTGTTTATCTCTTCCATCGGGTTAAAAGGTGCAACACCGATTGTTTTTGCATTGATTCCTGCTACTGCTGGGGTGGAAGGTTCAATTGAAATGATTCACATGGTTTTCTTTGTGGTGTTATTTTCGGTGTTATTGCAAGGTGGGGCGATTGAACCCTTAGCGAAAAAATTGGGGTTGGTAAAATAGAAAAATAAAAAGCCAGACTATTTAGTCTGGCTTATGGTTTAAGGGTAGCTTTCAGTTTGCTATGTTTTTTCTGGAACTTGGTAATGCTCTCTCTTCAAGTTTAATCGCTCTGGTATGGTTACCGATAAACATACCGATGAGAATGTGCCCACCACAATGCCAACAAAAAGTGCAATAGAGAAACCCTGTAGAGGCTGACCTGCTAATAACCAGATTGCCGATACTGTGCCTAAGGTTGTACCAGATGTAATTAAGGTACGGGTTAAAGTTGAGCGAATAGCACTATTAATAATAGTGTTTAACGAGCCTTTAGTGTTACTGCTTAGCATCTCCCTGATCCTATCTGAGATAACAATTGAATCATTTAAAGAATAACCTATCACAGCTAACAGGGCAGCTAATACGGTAAGATCAAATTCAATCTGTAACCAAGAAAATACTCCGAGTACAATGATAATGTCATGAAACAAAGCGGCCACTGCGCCACTGGCTAAACGCCATTCAAAACGCAAAGAAAGATAAATCATCATCGCGATTAATGAGGCTAAAATCGCTAAACCGCCCGCTTCAAAGAGTTCATCGCCAACTTGTGGGCCAATCACACTTGCGCTTAATACTTTAATTGAAAAACTCTCATTTACATCATTCATTAACAGTGATGTTTCAGGCATTTTATCGCCACTGATCGCCTGGCGAATTGACCACTGTGAATCATTACCCACGTTAGTTAATGAAAAGGGCTGTTCTATTACATGCTCTAGCGCTTCTTGTAATTGTTGTTGCCTGACTGGCTGGCTTGTTTGTATTTCGGTGATCACACCACCGGTAAAATCAACTGCGAAGTTGAAACCTTTGAATTGCATGACTAATAGCGATAATAAAACAATCACTATTGAGCAATATAAACCGATATAACGGGCGAGGGTGAAACCTGATTTGTTCGTTTTCATACGCTTACCTGCTTTATTAATTGAGATGACTTAACTTGCTTACTTGGTTTATTAATAAATATATTGACCAAAGCACGAGAAACATAGATGCCGGTGAACATGCTTGTTAAAATGCCAAATCCAAGGGTAATGGCAAAGCCTTTGATAGGGCCGTAACCCACAGAGAATAAAATAATAGCGATGATTAACGAGGTGATGTTGGCATCCATGATGGTACTTAATGCATTTTTGTAACCGTGGTGAATTGCTAAAGCGGTGCTTTTCCCGCGTTTTAACTCCTCCTTAATACGCTCGAAAATAAGCACGTTGGTATCAACGGCCATACCGATGGTCAGTACAAAACCAGCAATACCAGGTAAGGTTAATACTGCTCCTGGCACCAGCGATAACAAGCCTAATAAACAGATTAAATTAAGTAGTAGCGCAACATTTGCAATCAGCCCTAACTTTCGATACCAAAGCGCCATAAACACTAACATCATACTTAAACCGAGCATGATGGCCGCCATGCCATTAGTGATGTTTTGTTCTCCAAGTGAAGGCCCTAAGGTACGTTCTTCTACAATCGTCACCGGAGCGGTTAAGCTACCCGCTTTGAGTAACATCGCTAACTCTTGCGTTGCTTTAAGGCTTTCCATACCGGTAATGGTAAAGCGGGACCCCAAGTGTGCTTGTATGGTTGCCACACTAATCACTTTACTGTTTTTTTGTAAAACCCCTTGTTCGTTTTGTTGATATTCGGAAAATAGCGTTGCCATTGGTTGGCCAATATTGTCTTTAGTAAAATCGGACATCAGCTTTCCACCTGCGCTATCTAAGGTGATAAATACCTCTGGTTGTCCCATTTCACCAAACTGAGCACGAGCATCGGTGATATGCGTACCGGACATAATGGCAGAAGTCGCTAAGCGCACCATCTCACCAGAATTACTTTTATATAAATGCCCTCCAACGGATTGTAATTGGTGAAAGTCTAGCGATGCTGTTGCACCGATAATACGCCTTGCCTGTGAAGGATCTTGCACACCGGGTAATTCGATACGAATGAAATGACTACCCTGTCGTTGCACTACAGCTTCAGTAATGCCAAGTGCTTCAATTCTATCGCGCATGGTTTTAATGTTTTGAGACATTAATTCTTGATGGTAGGTTTGCGCAAACTGCTCATTAGTTGCAATGGTTATTTGTTGGTTATTATTTTTATGCTGAGATAGCTGCGGATAAAGAGTGCTTAACTCCTGCATAACCAGTGATATTTTTGCTTGTATGTGCTCTGGGTAGCGTAGGACCATTGAACCATCTTTGACTGTACCGATCCGTGCACCATGGGCTTTAAACTCACGCAATAACTGCTTAATATCTTTTTCAATTTTTACTTCACGCTCATGCAGTGCAGCATCGGTATCAACCTGCATCACAAATTGCACGCCACCGCGTAAATCTAAACCTAATTTTACCGGTTTAGCCCCCAGTTTTTTTAACCAGCTAGGGCTCGCTGATTCCATTGCCATTGCCACGCTGTATTGTTCACCAAGCAACGCATCTAGCGAATTGCGTGCTTTTTGTTGCTGTGTTTCATCTTTTAGCAAAATGATACTTTGCTTGTTTTGTTGCTCTATCTGTTCAACAGCTATTCCTTGTTCGGTTAACAGGTTAAATAAATTGGCATTGTCTAGCTTGGTTGTGTTGGGGGCACTGCTTTGTACGTGTAATGCTGCTTTCTCACCAAACCAATTAGGCAGGGCGTTTAAACTGAGAATGGCAATAGTGAAAATAATCACTAAGTATTGCCATTTTGAATAACGGTTAATAGTTTTATAGGGTTGTTTCATAGGAACCTCAGCATGTGCCTCAACTCTGTATACCTTGAGTGAGCGAAGAGATAAACACATGCAATAAAATTTAATTTGACCACGCAATAATTTGGCTTGAATAAGTGACGCAAAACGCCATCTAAAAAACCAAAAGGGTGGTGTTAAATAGATAAATTATATGAGTGGCTTTCAGGTGAAAAATACAGAGTGTTTTACGACCTACAAGCGCAGAGGTTAACTAAAGTGGTAGGTGACTTTTGATGCGTACAGGTTATTACTTTCTTTCCAGCCGGAGAGGCGGGTACTGTTATCTGAGAATTGCATAAACCAAGCGGGTGGCGATTGCGCTAACCTTGTTTCGTGATCGGCAAAGACATCAAGTTGTGCGCTTAATAATTCATAAACCAGTACATATTCTGGCGTTTGATTAAGGTTGTTGGTTAATAAACTCGCGCGAATAGGTTGTGCAAAATCGAGTGCTTTACTGTGGTTTTGTGATTGAGGTTGTAGTGGCGAGTTATCTACTTCAGACAAGGTATTATCTAACAAGGGATTAACACGGTTGTTATCATTCGATATTACTTTATCGCTGCTTAATACAATATCATTGCTCGATGGCCAAGTATCGTTAACTTCAATAACGCCAGAAAAAGCTGATACTGAAACTAATAGGGTGATGAGCATGGCAAGTATTCGAATCAAAACTAGCTATTTTCCATTAAAGAGTAAGTGATCACTATACCCCTTTTATTTGTTAACTCAAACGGAATATTAGTAATAAATAAGCAACTAATGAGGCTAAATCAAGCTGATTAAACGAATTGAAATCATTGCTATGAGCTATATTTCATTTAGCTCATAAAAACCCTAAAAAAAACCTGTAAAATTGTTTTAAAGCAAAAACTTTGACGTATACTGTTCGCGCGATAAAAAGCATAAAACTAAATATATAATCCAAGGAAAAAAAATGACTCCTATTGTTAAAAGTTTTCAGTATGGTGAACATACTGTAACACTAGAAACTGGCGTAATTGCACGTCAAGCA
>Ga0105355_10000740_pt1 | contig 30180 bp, 19 predicted proteins | sample GOMGulsemesocosm_2_FD_83508 | JGI IMG/M metagenome (GOLD analysis project Ga0105355, IMG submission 83508) | Methane-oxidizing microbial communities from mesocosms in the Gulf of Mexico - GOM9C Gulf of Mexico | ecosystem: Environmental > Aquatic > Marine > Cold seeps | place: Gulf of Mexico...
AAAAGAATTTGTAGCCAATGTATCGCACGAACTTAGAACCCCTCTTACCGCTATTCAGGGACTTTCTGAAACGTTAATAGAATTTCCTGACCTAGTTCAAGACAAAAGAGCTTATTTCATTGATGTTATACATACACACTCTATTCGCTTAGAAAGCATTATAGAAAATTTGTTAACCTTATCTAAAATAGAAAAAGAAACTGAAATTGATGAAATTGACTTGGTAAATGAGTCGATTACTTTAGCGTTAAGTAACGCTATTTTTCTGTGTAAAGACAAAGCGCTAAAAAGAAACATCGACATTATATTAAACAATGCTGAAGACATAACCTTTAAGCATAACTCTTCATTAATCGAACAAGCGATTATCAACCTTCTAAACAACGCGATTAAATACAGTAATGGCAACAGTGAAATAAAAATTACGGTTGTTAAGCAAAATAATGACATTGAAATAAGCGTTGCAGACCAAGGTAGTGGCATTCCAGAAGAACATTTATCCCGGTTATTTGAACGCTTTTATCGCGTAGATAAGGCACGTAGTAGACAGCTTGGTGGAACAGGGTTAGGTTTATCTATTGTCAAACATATTGCACTAGCTCACAAAGGCACGGTAACGGTGAGCAGTGAAATAGATAAAGGCAGTATTTTTTCGTTAATATTACCGTTAGAAAGTTAAAATAAGTTACATTAACTCATTTCAAGATTTAAATTTTAAGGTGTATACATATGCTCTATCAGTTAGGCGAACTTATTCCAGATATTTCAAAAAGCAGTTTCATAGCACCAAATGCCAGTGTCATAGGAAATGTAGTGTTATGTGACAATGCCAGCATTTGGTTTAATGTGGTAATCCGAGCAGATTTGGCACAAGTTAAGATAGGTAAAAATTCGAATGTTCAAGACGGGTCTATTTTACATGTTGATGAAGGTTTTCCCATTACCATAGCTCAAAATGTAACTATTGGTCATAAAGTGATGTTACACGGTTGTTCTATAGATGAAGGCAGTTTAATTGGCATGAATGCCGTGGTATTAAATGGTGCCAAAATTGGCAAAAATTGTTTAGTTGGAGCTAATGCTTTAGTCACTGAAAACATGATTGTTCCAGACGGTAGTTTAGTGTTAGGTTCGCCAGCAAAAGTAATTAAACAACTCGATGATAAAGCCAAAATAATGATCGCAGAAGGCGCGGCACATTATGTTCACAGTAATCATCAATACAAGACTGAGTTAAAAAAAATAGATTAGTTTTGTCTCAATAAGCAACTATTAAAGCTATTATCATAATTTATCGGTTATCTAACTTGAATTTAAAAGTGCAACATAGATTAACTGATACCATTTCGTATAAAGAAGTGACCACTTAGAACGACATGGGAGACATTAGAACAAACAAAATATATGAGGATATAGTATATTTCTACATCAAACAAATTTTGTGCTGTTATCATCGTGCCCATGCGTTCCCAAAGGGCGAGTTTAAAAGCTTATATGCTGCGTTATTGATTTTGATAAGGGAGTAACCATTCCCTGCAATCAATGCCTTGCCTTTAAATTCTCGCTAAGCGATCACTTTCTTATACGGATTGATATAATGTACTGAATAGATAAATATTTATAACCAGCTATGACTATGCTTGGGTACAATTCAATTGGTATAGCCAATGATTGATTAGCACTTTCGGCTTAATCTAAATAGGTACCGCCATGTGTAAATGTAAATTACTAAAAAGTGGCTCATTATAATTTTATAGCAACTATGCAAATAATCATCTAGGATCCTAACTTATATAAAGTTATTATTTTTGAGACATGGAATACTCATCACCTTTTAAGGGGCATTAGTCACGCATGGATACTAGCAGTTTTATTGGTTTACTCTACAATACCGCACTTCTAATTGCTTTAGGTGTTATTTATGATGCCCTGAAACTTGAATCCATCAAGAGTAAAAAGCTACGTGATTTAATCTCTGGATTATTGGTTGGAATACTCGGTCTTGCAGTGATGAACTCTTCATGGGAGATGGCCCCAGGACTATTTTTTGACACCCGATGGGTACTGATCAGCCTTTGTGGTTTGTTTTTTGGCTTGGTGCCAACCTTGATTGCCGGTGCTATGATGGTAAGCTTAAGGCTTCATATAGGAGGGACTGGAGCTTTAGTAGGCTCCTTAGTTGTCATCATCCCCGGTGTTCTTGGTTATTTATTCGCCTATATTTTAAAGTATAAAAACCAGACGCTTGATTGGCTCAAACTTTACGCATTTGGCATGCTAATTGAAATCACGGTATTGGCTTGTATGTTTCTGTTGCCCGCACATGTGCGTTACAAAGTCCTAAACGCAATTATACAGCCCTTAATATTAATTTTCCCTATTTGTACCATGTTAGTAGGTTTGATTCTAAGACGCCAACGTGATCGCCGCCAATCCGAGCGCGATCTAACTAAAAGTCAGAAACTGTTAAGCAGAGAACAAAGCATGATGAGAGGCTTGATTGATTCATTGCCTGATTTAATATCTTTTAAAGATGCTCAAGGGCGTTACCTTGGCTGCAACCAAGCGTTTGAACAATACGCAGGCCTGACAGAGCAACAACTAAAAGGGAAAATGGATCAAGAGCTTATAGGGAACTTTAAACCCTCTGATATGGAGGGGCTTGATGAGCAGGAAATTATTGCCAGTGGTAAAGTTTATAGTCAAGATGAGTGGGTCGTTTATCCTGACGGCGGCAAAGTATTACATGAAACCATTAAGAAAACCTTTGATGGGTTAGATGGTACTCGCTATGGTTTAATGAGCGTCAGTAGAGACATCACCGAGCGCCAAAATCATGAAGAGCAAATTCGACGACTTGCATTTTATGACCCACTAACACAATTACCTAACCGCAGAATGTTTCAAGACAGATTGCAACTTATGGTGACGGCCAATTCTCGTGGCGAACAATTAAACGCACTTTTATTTATCGACCTTGATCACTTTAAAACCCTCAACGACACCCAAGGGCATAATATGGGTGACCGACTATTAATTGCTGTCGCCGCCAGAATGCAAGACAGTCTTAGAGAAGAAGATCTAGTCGCTCGATTAGGAGGGGATGAGTTTGTTGTTATGATTGCCAATCTTGGTGTTGATGAAGTATCTGCTGGCCATGCTGCTGAGGAAATAGCTGAAAAAATACGACTAACCATATGTGAACCATACAAATTATCTATTAAAGAAAATGTAGATGACAAAAACGAAATAATCTTTCATTGCACACCCAGTATTGGTATCAGTATATTCAAATCAAACTTAGCCAATCACGATGAAATTCTAAAACAAGCTGACGTTGCTATGTACCAGGCAAAGGCGGCAGGTAGAAATTCAATTCGCTTCTTTGATCCTGCCATGCAGATTGCCTTAGAAAAAAATGCAACTATTTTAGCTGAACTGCATCAAGCAATAGATAATGGTGAGCTTGAATTGTATTATCAAATACAAGTAGATGAAATCAAAGGTATCCTAGGTGCAGAAGTCTTATTACGCTGGATTCATCCAACACGAGGAATGATTTCACCACTCGATTTCATTCCTTTGGCAGAAGAGAGCGGCTTAATAATCCCAATAGGATTTTGGGTATTAGAGTCAGCTTGTCAGCAACTAAAAGTCTGGCAAAACACCCCAAACCGGGAGAGTTGGCAGATATCGGTTAATGTTAGCGCCTTACAATTTCAACAAAATAACTTTGTTGAACAAGTACAAGATATCATCTCCTCTGAGAACATAAACCCGCACGGTTTAAAATTGGAATTAACCGAAAGCATGGTATTAGAGAATGTTGACATTATTATTGAGAAAATGCAGCAGTTGAATCAGCTCGGCATTGACTTTTCTATGGATGATTTTGGCACAGGGTACTCTTCACTTTCATGTTTGAAACGCTTACCACTGAAACAATTAAAAATAGATCAATCATTTGTACGTGATATCACCACAGATCCGGATGATGCAGCAATCGTACAAACAATTATCAACCTATCAAGTAGCTTAAACTATGATGTTATTGCAGAAGGTGTTGAAACCAACGAGCAGCGTCAATTTTTGTTTAATAATGGCTGTAGTCAATATCAAGGTTATTTGTTTAGCCGTCCCGTGCCTGTTACTGAATTTGAGGACTTAATAAGCTCCAGTTCACTTTTTATTAACTCTTGCTCTACATTAAAAGGTAATAAAGCAGGATAGATGAACGCTGCTCTGACAGGTAAGGTCAAAGCACTACACCCGTAATCATTCAAAATGCTCGGTTCAGAGTGCTTGAGAAAATCTAGTTTGAGGCGCGTCAATTAAATCATGGTTATTCCCTATTTATTTGACGCAACAATAAAGTAGGTTTGCTCAAGCGCCTCTACGATGAGGCTAAAAACAATTTATACATCGTTATTGATTTTGTGAATGGAACAACCATTCTCTGCAAACAACGCCTTGTTTAAATCGTTTTTTTCTCCCACTGAAACCTGCATATTGAATGGTCAACGCCGTTAATTATATCCAGCAAAACTTAGGCAATGAACTTCCCCTCATAACCGGATAAAATAATCATAAGATTCTTTATTATTTAATTTTTGCGATAGGTGTAAACCAAGTTCTCGCAATTGCACTTTGTCGGCATAATTTAAGATCAGCACTTTAAGTTTAGTTAACGCTTGGCCACTCTGGCCAGTTCCGTCCATTGCTAGTACAAAGGTATAGGCATATTGTGCATTCTCAGGGGATAACAGCATTGCTTCTTCAAAAAAAGTAACTGATTTGGAAAGGTTTTTCTGACGAACCAAGTGTAAACCATAGGCATATTTAATGGCTGATGATTTCGGTAAGTTCTTCATCCCCTTAACTAAAGCTGCTTCAGCTTGTTGCGGCTGCTGTTGAATTCGATAGATATCGGCTAAGTTAATAAAGCCTATTTCAAAGTAGGGTTCAACTTTTATTGCTCCTTGAAAAGCTTTTTCAGCAGCTAATAAGTTATTAGTTTCTATCGCTAAACTACCTTGGTTAGCTCTGCCCTCACCGCGCCAGCTGCTAATGTCATTTCCGTTAAATAACTCAAAAAGTGCATTATTAAAAGCTTGCTGATCGTTAGCAGTTACTTTACTAGTTACTAGGCTTCTTGCTGCCGCTACGCGAACAGCTTTATATTTATCTGTTAATAACGGGCTAAGGTGTAAAACTCTAACCGCTGGCGTTAATAATAGCGCAGCACTTGCAGCGCTGAGCCTAAGTAAATTTTCTTGATGCTCTAAATAAGGCTTTAAGATCTCAATGGTAATTATTTGTGTAGTAAAGCTAAGCATTTGTAGTGCACTCGCTCTGCTAATAACATCAAGTGAAGTATCAGCAATAATACTTAAGTGATCTTCAAGCTTAATTGCTTGGCCGATATTTAATGCCATTAGCAGTTGTTTACTCTTTAATAGCGCTTTTGGCTTACCATGCCATTTTTCTAAGTTTTGACTTGCCCACTGGTTACTTTTATCTTCATGACACTGAGTGCAAGCATTGGGTGTGGCAAATTTTATTGATAAGTCTGGTCTTGGAATTTTAAAGCTGTGATCTCGTCTGTCGTCAACACCCATGTATCTTTTAGTTGGCATATGACAGTTAACACATTGGGCTCCAGTAGAAGCCTCTTGATGTTGGTGGTGAGATTTTGCGTTGTATACTTCTCCGCCATGACACTGCAAACATAATCCATTGCCTTCAATTTTCAATTTCATGGTGTGCTTATCATGACAATCTAAACAATTCACTCCCTTGCCATACATTTTACTTTGTAAAAAAGAGCCATATACATACACTTCTTCTTTTATTTGCCCATCGACAAAATATGTTGGCGCTGAAGGAAACTGTGGCATAAATTGATCTAAAAATGGCGTATTAGCGGTAATGCCATCCGTTAAAGGCGAGCGTAAAGCATGACAGGAAAAACAGTTATCCATAAAGCTATTATCACGTTTGTCACCTTGCCAATGGGCGGTTTTATCTTTTGCACCACGCAACCACTGCCCGGTTGGATGTTGGGCTGAGATTATGTCATTAGCGACATTTCGCGATGTATCTTGCTGTACATGTTCAGACATATCGCCATGACAAGACAAACAACCTACGTTGATATTGTCAAAGCTTGTCTTAAAGCTATTATTACCCGCATTATAATTTCTTTTTAAGCCATCAGAATGACAGTCAGCGCACATACCATTCCAGTTTTGCAACGGTTGACGCCAATGTAACCTGTCTTCTGGTCTTATTTCTTCATGACTGTAGTTATGATACCAACGTTGGCCGCCATCAGCTTTTGCTCTCGCATCCCAAGCAAAGGGTAAAACTTGCAGCTTACCGTTTTCAGTTTCAACTAAATATTGTTGTAAGGGGAAATGACCAAATGTGTACTTGATTGGGTAGTTATCAATTTTACCGTCATAAGAAATTGTCACCTGGTACTGATTATCTTTGATAAAAAAATAGGCTTTTTGGCCATAATGCTCAACATTAACATTATTGAAGTTAGCTAATACTGAGTTTATATTTGGTAAAGCCATCGATTTGGCATGATCCGAGTTCTGCCACGCTTGTACTGTACTGCTATGGCAATTGATACATGCCTGCTCAGTTTGAGCTGCAACAAGCGTATTGTTAGCAAAACTGGTACCTGCGAAATAAAGTATCAAGCTGGTAAGTAAGGTTAATATTACATATTTATTTTTCATCACAATTGAGTTCTCTGCTATTTTTTTCAGTATAACGTTCTTCAATACTTTCTTACACTTAGGTTTATCTAATAATAGGTCTGATAAAAAACAGTAAGCCGACAGGATATTTATCTACCTGTCGGCTAAGTACATGATGTTCAAATTATACCAATTTGATTAAATTATTGCTCACTTGTACTGGCTAAAATAGTCCATGTCTGCGTTGCTCTCAATCCTAATAGCCAGCTATTACTCAATCGAGCGCCTTGCCCTGAAATATTTTTCCTACGCACAACAAGATCACAAATTTAATTAAACTGATATTATTAGAATGAAGCCGCAATCGACAATTGATAACGACGACCCGTTTGTGCATAATCTCTTAATAACTCAGGCGAAATTGCATATTTCTCTGAAACTTCACCGGTTAAGTTAACTCCTTCGAACCTAAGCACTATGTTATCAGTTAAATTATAGCTGGTGGTAAAATCAAACTGGCCATACTCCTTGGTAAAAATAGGGTTAGAGCCTACACCCGAAACTTTAGATAAGAACTCACTACGATAGTTGTACGATACACGTGCACTCCATAAATTAGTTTCATAATAAACGGTAGCATTAACATTATCTTCAGATAAACCAGGAATGCCAAATACATCACCAGTGAGATCATTAACAAATTCTGCGCTGGTATCAACGAAGGTGTAATTTACTGCGGTACCAAAGTTGTTCCAAGGCGCAGGTAAACTTTCAAAGCTATGTTGTAAGTTAAGTTCATAACCCCAAACAGCTCCTCCTTCGCCATTAATTGGTTTATCTGTTTGAAGATTAATTGGCTCACCAGAGTTTGGGTCGAGTACATTTTCTCCATCAACAACTAAGGGCTCTGCAGAAACCGCTGTATAAATAAAGCTATCTACATCTTTATAGAAAATACCGGCTGAAACAAGTGAGGTTTCATTATAATACCACTCTAAATTGGCATCATACTGGGTAGCTCGAAATGGGTCTAAGTCAGGGTTACCTTGCTTAACAAGCAAAATAGACGGGTTTACATCTAATGTTGCAGGTGACAAATCTTCTACCCGAGGACGTGACATGGTTTTAGCTATAGCAAACCGAGCAATAACATCATCGGCTAAATCTAAGGTTATATTCAGCGATGGTAAAACATCCCAATAGGTTATATTTACCGTTTTATCAAATGGGTCTGAAAAAACAACAGTTTCATCCATTGGATCTATAGCAATGACTTCTTTAACTAAACCTGTTGAAGACATGTCTGTTTTTATTACTCTTAAGCCAAAGTTACCTCGTATCGGTAGTGAATCATCATTGCTGAAATTGGCTTGAAGGTAAAAAGCGGTAACATCTTCTTCTAAAGTGGAGGTTGTTGGTGCTACAAAAGCAGAACTAGATAATTCATTAGCACGGTCGACAAAGAAATGATTGTAGCTAACATCTAAATTGGGTTCTATCCAAGACCGAGGAAATTCGCCCTTAAAACTAGACAGAAAATCAGAGACTGGAAAATCATCAATCGCGTTACCAGGCACATCACTTAGTAAAGTACCACCAAACGCAGCTCCCGCATTTATGCGGCTCTTAAATGCTTTTTTTGTTCGTTTACTAAAGCGTACGCCTGCTTGGAAATTCTCAAAAAAATCGCCGTCTATTAGATAAGTGGCTTCTAACTTAGCCTGAATTTCATCGTCTTTAATATCTCGCTTATCATTATAAGCAACATTTAAAGCGTATTGACTTGGATCAGTTAAATCGGCATCTAAAGTTAAATCCGGTACTAATTCGTTTAACTTAAAATCTAAAGAGGATGATGAAATGGCATCAAAACCAAATCTCACCAAATTACTGGTATACTCTGCATTTGAATAAGAGGTATCAAATTCAAGTGTTACTTTATCACCCTCCCATAATAAGTTAGCGCCAAACACTTGTAAGTCTTCTTTACCATTTGAACGAATGCGATCAAGACGAGGTCTTACGCCATCAGTGATAGTATACGAATCAGCAATATTATTTGCATTTACGGACATTTCACTAAATGCCGCAGTACCGCCACCAGCTAACTGTCTTAATGGTAAATCACTTAAGTTTTGAGTGTTATCAAAGCCCGCATATAACGCATCTACCGACAACATCAAGTTATCTTGAATACTATATTGAAAGGCACTCGTTACATTTAAACGTTCGCGTTGATCATTAAAATGAAATGCACGTAAGTTGCCGGCAATAGTTGCATCGGTAACGTCATCAATATTGTCACCATCTGTATCAAAATTTGATTTTCTATAGGCAATACCATCAGCGCGATCTTCACGTAAACTTCTATCTGAATAAGCAACACCTAAACTAAAACCGATAGTCTCGTCGGCAAAAACATCACTGTATAAAAAAGCCGCCTTAGGATCTGTACTATCAGCAAAATCATCATAGGCAGCAGAAAGAGAAGCCGTGAATACACTTTTCCCTGCATCTAAAGGACGATGAGTTTTCATATCAACCGAACCCGCAACGCCTCCTTCAAGCAGCGTTGCACTAGGGCTTTTATGTACTTCTAAGCCAGAAATCAAGTCAGATTGTAAAACATCAAAACTAAAAGAGCGGCCAATAGAGCCATTATCATTATTCAAGTTAACTTCAGGATTTGCCGACACAACAGTTCGACCGTTTAATGTCACATTGACTAAGTCTGGTCCTAGGCCTCTGATAGATATTTTTCGACCTTCTCCTTTGGCTCGATCAATAGAGACACCACTAATTCTTTGTAATGATTCAGCTAAGTTGGTATCTGGAAACTTACCGATATCTTCGGCATTAACAACATCAACAATGCTATTTGAAAACCTTTTAGCATTAAGGTTAGCCTTTTGACTTCCTCTGATACCTCTGACTTCAATGACCTCTATTTTTTCTGATTCCGCTAGCCCTTGTTCAATATTTTCGGCATATGCATTACTGCCAGCACTGGCCAAAGAAGCAATTATTGCACTCGCTAATGTAGTTTTTTTTATCATCTTATTTTCCATACCTTTATTTATATTTATTTTTATTTCATGGCCATTTGACTTTATTTATCTCTGCCATTAACTCTGTATTTTCTGCAAGTTTTGTTAATACCGTATTTCTGCCAATTACCTTAATGTCATTTTGTACATAAAAAAATAATGTATTTTGATTTATTCCTTATGCAAGCTGTATCATTCCAACACGTCATCAATACGACAACGAAAACCAATAAACTATATATACAAATCACCATAGAACACAAAGAGCATAAGTTGAAACATAAATTAAACAACATAAAACAGCAACTTAACACGAACCACCAAAAACAAGCAAAATCGATGGTATGCATATTACCTATAAAAGTCAATAGCATTATCAACACTAAATATTTGATTGATTTGCTACAACAAACGCTCCTTTACTTTTTCAAAAGGTGATAATGGTTATTTTTATCTGACTCTACCGATTCAACCCTTTAAAGAAATTCCGTGTTCCACATCTTTATAATAAAAGGCTTCCATTAGCTTTTAGGGCGAAAACAAGTTAAATAAATACTGTGAGCACAATTAAATTTTGGCTATGTTTCCGCCAAGTATTGTTGAGGTTTTAATAGATTATTTTCGGTTAGATTTTTTCTTTATGTCTACCAAGGTAGGGTGATAGGTTTTTAATAATCAGTGCTCAGGCTAATACCCAATATTATGCACAGTTCGTTAATTTTATATTTATATCTTTAATCAATTCAAATTTTGATTATCGTGCATGAAGAAAGCATTATATTTTCAAGGGTTACACCTAAGATCTCAGTCTTACACTATTTTTATAACGTGAAACGACTGATATTAAATTAATCTTCTGCTTTGACTTCAAACATTGACACCAGAATTTTTAACAAGTATCTTAATGGATATTACCTATAATAATCACAACATATCTAGTGATACGATATTGACAGTATTGGTAGATAGTAAAAGTGGTAAACTAATTGAAGAGAGGCAGTAATGACAATAGCAATTGAAAATACAGATGAAACCATTAAACAATCAGTAAAGAGTAAAACGCCAATTTTGGCAAAAGAGTACTTGCTCCCTTTTATACTCGTCGCTGCCCTTTTTCCTTTATGGGGTTTTGCTAACGATATTACCAACCCTTTGGTAAAGGCCTTTAAAGATATTTTCCTTATTAGTAATGCACAAAGTTCAATGGTGCAGTTTGCCTTTTACTTAGGTTACGGCATCATGGCAATACCTGCCGCTATTTTTATCCGTCGCTTCTCATATAAAGCGGGGATTTTATTAGGCTTAGCGCTTTACGCAATAGGCGCGTTGCTGTTTCTTCCTGCGAGTATGACCGCGCAATTTAACTTCTTTCTATTAGCCTTGTGTGTACTGACTTGTGGACTTGCTCTATTAGAAACCACTGCTAATCCCTATATTCTTTCGATGGGCTCACCCGAAACCTCAACACAACGCTTAAATCTAGCGCAAGCATTTAATCCGATTGGTTCTTTAGGCGGTATGTTTGTTGCCTCTAATTATATTTTAAGTGAACTTAAGGTAGAAGAATTTAGAGCTGCTGAAAAAGCCGCACACCCTGAATATGCTGAGATGTTGCCTTCAGTTGTTGATGGCAAGTTAACACAGGCATTAGCTGATTTTTCTGTTGCACAGCCCGCAGCGCACCAAGCAATGCAAGCCGCTGACTTAGTTACCGTTCGTGGTCCTTATATAGTCATTGCCTCTGTTGTGGCCTTGTTGTTTGTATTGTTTTTATTTCGCAAATTACCTGACACTATTACCCATGATGAACCTTTAACAGTCAAAGTATTAAAGGCAACCTTCGCTCGTTTACTTGCTAACGCAAGATACCGTGAAGGGGTTATTGCTCAAGCCTTTTATGTTGGCGCACAAATTATGTCTTGGACCTTCATCATCCATTACGGTATGACTTCTGTTGGTTTAACGGCAGCACAAGCGCAACAATATAATATGTTTGCTATGGGTATTTTCTTAGCTAGTCGTTTTATTTGTACTTTTCTACTCGCCAAAATTCGCCCTGGCCAACTGTTACAAGTATTAGCAATTGGCGGTATTACCTTGTCATTTGGAACTATCTTTATTGGTGGTATGACTGGCTTATATTGCCTTATCGCTACATCAGCTTGTATGTCGTTAATGTTTCCAACTATTTATGGTATTGCGCTTAAAGATACCGGAAATGATGCTAGTTTAGCGTCAGCTGGCCTAGTAATGGCCATTGTTGGTGGTGCATTGATGCCGCCATTACAAGGTAACATGATTGATGGCGCTTCACTTATCGCTGGTATGCCTGCGGTACAAACCTCGTTTGTATTGCCATTAATTTGCTTTATTGTCATCGCTATTTTTGGATATAGAGCCCATAATATTCATAAAGCATAATAATTATTAACAATTGAGTTAGTCAATTAAAACTATAAAAAAGAGCAGCTTAGTCTGCTCTTTTTTATTTACGCTAATTAAATGATGTTTAGCTATTGCACAAGCATGCTTTTTATTTATAATAAACAAAACAACTATATTAAGGTTTTATTATGAGCAACGCCCTAAAATCAATAAAAAAGCTAGTTTTATTATTGTGCGCAACAAGCTCTTTGGCTGTACTACCATGTCACTCAGGGCAAGGAGCACCTTCAGCACAAAGCGAGCGTCCTAATATTTTACTGATCATTACTGATGATCAGTCGATCGATACCATTAATGCGTTAGGCAACAATGCCATAGATACGCCAAATATCGATAGCTTGGCCCATAGTGGCATGGCATTTACCCATGTATTTAATCAAGGCTCATGGTCTGGTGCTGTTTGTGCACCCAGTCGCCAGATGATTAATACCGGTCGTAATTTGCATATGACCGGCTTCTCTCCTAAATCAAATAAAACCACCCACCCGTTAATGGCCGAAACATTCCGCAACGCAGGTTATGAGACTTTCATTACCGGTAAATGGCATGTTGGTGAAGATGCCTTAAAACGCTCTTTTAATATTGGTCGTGCTGTACATGAAGGTGGCATGGCGCCAATTAGTAAAGGTGGACAATGGCAGCCTTGGCTAACCGACTTTGGTGAGAATATTAAATGGGCTAAAAAGCAAAAAAATCAACATACCAGTGAAGCCTTCGCCGATGCCGCAATTAGCTATATCGAAACTAAAGCTAATAGAAACGACAACCCATTTATGATGTATGTAGCATTTACTGCGCCGCATGATCCGCGCCAATCACCACAATCTTATGTTGATAAATACCCTGCTGAAAGTATGACTTTGCCAGTAAATTTTGTACCTATGCCTACAATAGATGCCGGTGATTATAATATTCGTGATGAAGCGTTAATGACTTTCCCACGTACTGAAAAGCAAACCAAAGAATTTATTGGTGAGTACTACGCCATGATTGAACATTTAGATCATCAAATTGGTCGAATTCTAGATACCTTAGAGTCATCTAAATATGCTGATAATACGTATATCATTTTCACCTCTGATCATGGTTTAGCTGTAGGTAAACATGGTTTAGCTGGCAAACAAAGCGTTTATGATCATAGTATTCGTGCCCCCTTTATTATGGTCGGTGATGGTATTCCTAAAAATACCCGCGCAAAAGGTATGTTTTACTTAAACAGTATTTTTGCCACCACTGCTGAACTAGCAGGTATTGAAACACCGGACTCTGTACAAGGTCCCAGTATTATGCCCATTGTTCGCGGTGAAAAAACAGTAATGAATGATTATATCTACGGTAGTTACCGCCATTTCCAACGTATGGCGCGTAGCCACAGATACAAGCTGGTCTATTACCCATTACTTAAACGCAATGTCTTATTTGATTTAATGAGTGACCCATGGGAAATGCATGATATCTCAGAGCAAGAAGGTAGCGATATCATCATCAAAGAGTTAACCGCTAAACTCGAAGAGCTGAAAGTTGAAGTGGGCGATCCGTTAACCAATGATGACCCAGCGAATAGCTATCAACCGTTTACCGGTAAAGTTAGACCTGGCTTTCAAAAAGACAAAATTGGTATTAAGCAAACAGTCTTCACTGAACATTAGCAGAGCATTAAGCTAAAACCACGCAAGTTTATACCCATTCCACTTGAAGAGGCATGATTCAGCTGGAATTAGAAACGACTTTAGGCTAGGCGTTGATTGAAGAGAATGGTTATTCCCTTATCAAAATCAATAACGTAGCATAAAGCGTTTCTAAACCAGCCCCTTGGGGAAGGCTGAGCAAATCATATTCTGCGTTACATTTCTTTTTAAGGGAATAACCCTTAACAAAAAAATGTGCCTTGATTATTAGTCGCTCAGACTTCCTGAAACGAGCATCTTCAAGTGGAGCGGGTATATATGTACTTATCTCATTCCAACCCTTATTGGGGTAAGTACTTTTTTCAAACGTCGACTCAAACAAACTCCCCCGTATTCTAGAAGTATTGTCACCATTAGGATTTCCATTTTAAAATAAAACTTCTAGCTCTATTTTATCCCAAAACGAAAAGAGCACTACTCTTTCACTATAAAACAGCTTTAATACCAATTGAAATAATGAATAGGTCAACTTAGAACTACAGTAGCGAGCTTAAAACAAACAAAATGAGTTAAACATAGTTATTCTATATTTCATTCATTTTGTGATGTTATCAGTTTGCTACTGAGTTCCCGAAGGGCGAGTTTAAAAGGCTTACATGCTACGTTATTGATTTTAACAAGGACGCTACATGGATGTAGCTTATTAGAGAATGCAGGAGCATATTCTCCTGAATAACCATTCTCTTCAATCAATGCCTTGCCTCTAAGCCTTTTAATTCTCGCTAAGTGAACAATTCATTACTTCACTTGGTATAACAAGTGTCAGCTACATATAAAACACATCAATAAAATCACTTTATCAAACAGTTAACAATGTAATACCAGGTAATTTTACTTAATAAAAACCTCCTAAACACCTCATTTAAGATTGATTATTTTTATATATAACGATTAGTTAGCTAGTTTTTGCTTGAAAATAGTAAAAAATACTTTCATTAAACTTACTTAAAGTGTACATTATAATTAAAGAACACATCAATGACTTACTAAAGCTATAAGTAAACTGATACTTGTTGCTGCCAAGAGGAATAAATTATGATGACGTCAATTGTTTGCCAACAACCTGGTGAACTTAATTTTCAAACTAGTGAAAAGCCACAACCAAAAGCAGGCGAAGTATTACTTAAAATTCGCGCCATTGGTGTTTGTGGTACTGATATCCATGCTTACGGTGGTAATCAACCCTTTTTTACATACCCACGCGTACTAGGACATGAGCTTTCTGGTGAAATTGAAGCGCTAGGTGAAGGTGTTGACTTACCACTTGGTAAAGCCGCTTATGTTATTCCTTATTTAGAATGTGGCAAATGTGTTGCTTGTCGTGCAGGTAAAACTAACTGTTGTACTGATATTGAAGTAATTGGTGTGCACCGTGACGGTGGTATGTGTGAATATTTATGTTTACCTGCCTCTCATGTTGTGATCACTGGGGGCGTTCCTTTTGATCAACTAGCCGTGGTGGAATGTTTAGCGATTGGCGCACACTCGGTTCGCCGTGGTGAAGTATCTAAAAACGATACTGTTATGGTATTAGGTGCTGGCCCTATTGGTTTAGGTGCAGCACAATTTGCCAAAGTTGCTGGCGCTAAAACCTTTATTGCTGATGTCAATGATGAGCGTTTAGCTTTTGCAAAGCGTGAATTGAATATTGATGCTACTGTTGATTGTAAAGGCGATGTTAAAGCACAACTAGACGCCCTTACTGATGGTGACTTCCCAACAGTGATTATTGATTGTACTGGCAACCCTAAAGCAATGCAGTCTACTTTTGGCTGGTTAGCGCACGGCGGTACTTTAGTATTTGTTAGTGTTGTTAAAGCCGATATTAGCTTTAACGACCCTGAGTTCCATAAACGTGAAACTACTTTAAAAGGCAGTCGTAACGCCACTAAAGAAGATTTTGAACACGTAGTTGCTTGTTTAGCCAATGGCAGCGCAAAATCTACCGCTATGGTAACGCACAAAACCAGCTTTGATAACTTTCCTACAGTATTTCCTGAGTGGGTTAAACCACAAACAGGTGTTGTGAAAGCTGTCATAGAAATTAACTAGTTTATTGGAGGTCTGCATGTATATAGATGCCCACCATCATTTATGGAATTATGATCCCATTGAGTATGACTGGATTGATGATTCTATGGCGGTTTTAAAAAAAGACTTCCTTATCAAAGAGCTTGAGAAAACCCTTCACCTCAATGGTTTCTCCAGTAGTATTGCCGTACAAGCACGTCAATCTATGGATGAAACCTTGTGGTTATTAAAACTTGCTGATAAAACAGATCTTATAAAAGGCGTTGTTGGCTGGATAGATCTTAAAAGTGACACTTTAGCACAACAGCTAGATGAACTTGCAGAGCATAAAAAATTAGTGGGTTTTCGTCATGTTATTCAAGGTGAAAATGATCCTGCTTTTATGCAAAACCCTGACTTTATTCGCGGCTTAAAAATGCTCGCAGATAGAGGCTACCGGTATGATTTATTAATTTTTTCCCACCAATTACCTGCCGCAGCAGAAATGCTTGCGCAAATACCAAATTTACACGTGGTTATCGATCACATTGCCAAGCCTGATATCAAATCAAGAAGTGACTTTGATACTTGGCAACAAAATATGGCCGTCCTAGCTCACAATGCAAAGTGTTATTGCAAGCTATCTGGCATGGTCACTGAAGCTGACTGGCTTAATTGGCACAGCGATGACTTTCATCCATTTATGCAAACTGTGTTGGACTTGTTTGGTCAAGATAGAATTATGTTCGGCTCTGACTGGCCAGTATGTTTAGTCGCAGCCGACTATGACCAAGTAAAATCGCTAGTACTTGATTTCATCAACGTACAGGCGCCGGACGCTAAAGAATTAATTTTGGGACAAAATGCCCATAAATTTTACCAGTTATAAATCAAGCTATATTGCAAATTAATAGCCTAACCCCTGAAGGTGGCGCTATTAACAACATGCCTTAGCAAGTCTAATACCCCTGCGAGCTAGAACGCATAAGCAAACATGTTTAGAAAATAAGTTAAGAGAATACATCATGAACATAGAACAGCCCCAAGTAAGAAGTTACATTCAAGTGCATAATCAAGATACTGTTGCAGTGGCGCTTGAGGACTTAGCGAAAGGCTCGGTTATTTCGATAAACAATCAAGGTATCACTTTGAATGAAGATATTGGTCGTGGTCACAAAATTGCGCTAAGTGATCAACAAGAAAATGACCAAATCATCAAATATGGTTATTCTATTGGCTATTTAACATCGGCTATTAAAGCGGGTGATTGGGTGCATACTCATAACTTAAAAACCTTACTTAGCGATGATGATAAATTTTGTTATCAACCAACTAATCATGCTCAAGTTAGCAATAATGATGAAATGCCCACCTTTAAGGGTTATCCACGCAGCAATGGTTTAGTCGGTATTCGTAATGAATTATGGATCATCAACAGTGTCGGTTGTGTTAATCATTTAGCACAAGCATTAGTACGCCAGTGTAAAGAACAGTTTAGCGACCTTGCCGATGACTTTCTCGCTGTTACTCATCCTTTTGGTTGTTCGCAATTAGGCGATGATTTGGCTCAAACCAAACAATTACTCGCCTCATTAGCGTCAAACCCCAATGCAGGTGCCGTTTTGTTTTTAGGCTTAGGTTGTGAAAACAATCAACTATCAGCATTAATTGCTGAACTACCAATCGAAATGAACGAGCGTATTGCTTACTTCAACGCCCAAGAAGTTGAGGATGAAGAAGCCGAAGGCATGGCACATATTGAAAAATTGTTAGCCACTATGGCTGATGATAAACGTGTAACCTGTCCAGTATCGAAACTAACATTAGCAATGAAATGTGGTGGCTCTGATGGTTTGAGTGGCTTAACCGCTAATCCTTTGTTAGGACGTATCAGCGAAAAAATGGCCAGCTATGGCGCGACCGTAATTTTAACGGAAACTCCGGAGATGTTCGGTGCTGAACAAGTATTAATGAACAATGCCGCCAACGAAGGCGTTTATCACGATATCGTAAAACTTGTTGATAGTTTTAAACAATATTTCATCGACAATAATCAACCCGTTTATGAGAATCCATCACCGGGTAATAAAGCCGGTGGCTTAACCACCTTAGAAGATAAATCTCTTGGCGCCATACAAAAAGGTGGCAATGCGCCAGTACAAGATGTGATCAAGTACGGCGAAAAAGCCGTTGCGAAAAATGGCATCACCTTATTACAAGGCCCCGGTAATGATGCGGTGTCTTGTACTGCCTTAGCGGCAAGTGGCGCCAATATGGTGCTATTTACTACCGGTCGAGGCACACCGTTAGGTGTTCCGGTGCCAACGGTTAAAATTGCTTCCAATAGCAGCTTAGCAACACGTAAAAGACATTGGATTGATTATGACGCAGGCCAGCTATTGCGTCTTGATAAAACTCAAGATGAATGTACGCAAGAATTTTTTGATTTATTACTAGAAATTGCATCAGGCAAAGCCACTAAAAACGAACTTAATCAATTTAAAGAAATATCAATTTGGAAAGGCGGCGTTACCCTTTAAGGGCTAAGCCGATAAATAATTATGCATTTAACAAACAAAAACTTAGTAAACATTGCTGAAAACCCAGCGATAATTACCCCACAATACGACAGAGAAAATACCGAAATTGGTATCGTACATTTAGGCCCTGGCGCATTTCATCGTGCACACCAAGCAGTTTATACTGAAAATGCGATGAACTTGGCTGGCGGTAACTGGGGCATTTGTGGTGTATCCCTACGCAGCGCTACCGCACGCGATGTATTAGCTAAGCAAGATAATTTATATACCTTAGCCATTTTGGATAAAGAAGTTAACTATCAGATTATTGGCGCTATCAAAGAAGTATTAGTGGCCAGTGAGCAATCCCAACAAGTGATGGCTCGTTTAGCAGCCCCTACTACAAAGTTAGTGACCTTAACCATCACAGAAAAAGGCTACTGCCTAGGCTCTGATGGTCGACTTGATTTACAACACAGTGATATTGCTCATGACTTAAGTAATCGTAGCCAGCCTATTAGTGCTATTGGTTATATTGTGCAAGCATTAGGGCAAAGAAAGCTGAATAACATTGCCGCATTTAACGTACTAAGTTGTGACAACGTTTCAGGCAATGGCGATAAATTGCGTCGTGCCGTTATTGATTATGCGACACAGTTAGATGCAGGCCTAGCAACTTGGATTGAAGTTAACGTTGCTTTCCCTAATGCTATGGTTGATAGCATTACCCCAAAAACAGAAGACTACACCGTAAATAGTGTTTCAAGCGCCATTGGTGCCCGCGATGAGTGGCCAATTCAGCGTGAACAATTCACCCAATGGGTAATTGAAGATAACTGGAACGGTGAGCGCCCTGCCTGGGATAAAGTTGGCGTTGTGTTTACTTCTGATGTAGATGGTTTTGAAAAAGCGAAATTACGTCTATTAAATTGCCTACATTCTACTTTAGCTTATGCGGGCTCACTTGCGGGTTTTGAAACCGTTTGTGACGTGACCAGTGATGAAGCGTTTTATCAGTTTGTTTGCCAACTTGCCAATGAAGAAGTAATTGGCTCTTTCGTACCGCCAAAAGAGCTAGATGTAGAAAGCTATAGTAAAGAAATTATTGAGCGCTTTTTAAACCCTGAAATTCGCCACTTATTAGCGCAAATTGCTTGGGATGGTTCGCAAAAACTACAAATGCGTATCTTGCCTATTATTGAAGATAACTTAGCTTTAGGTCGATCTACCAAGCTTCTATCTTTATCACTTGCCTGTTGGTTCGAGTTTATTTGTCGTGCTTTAAAAGACAACAGAGAAATTGTTGATCCCCTTGCCGATTATTTTGCCAAGATGCCGGCATTACTTAGCGATGATAGCTTAGAAGTTGTCGAAGCATTTTTAACAATCGAGTCTATTTTTGGACAAGAACTAGCAAAAAACACTGAGTTAAAAGCTCAATTAGTCAATAGCTTATCAGCCCTACGCATTGGTGAAGTAAGTCAAATCAATACAGTTGTGGAGAAATTATGTTAAAACCAAGTTTTGCGGCATTAGTTAAAAACAGCCCTATTCTGCCGGTCTTGCACATGGAAAGTATTGATGATGCCGTTAATGTCAGTCGTGCGTTATATAAAGGTGGTATAACTTGTGCGGAAATCGTTTTACGCTCTCCAGTAGCACTCGATTGTATTAAAGCTGTTAGTGAGCAAGTACCTGAAATGACCGTTGGCGTTGGCACCTTAACAACGCCACAACAAGTCAAAGACTCGGTCGCTGCGGGAGCTCAGTTTTTAGTAAGCCCTTCTTTTACTAAAACCTTAGCAACTGCGATGATTGAGACTGGCTTACCTATGCTGCCAGGCGTGGTATCGCCTTCAGAAATCACCCAAGCATTAGAGCTAGGTATTTCAGAGGTGAAATTCTTCCCTGCAGCACAATACGGTGGCGCAAAAACCATAAAGGCTTTATCAAGTGTTTTTAGCCAAGTAAAGTTTTGCCCTACCGGTGGTGTTAGCCTTGACAATATGACTGAGTACTTTGCTAACAAGAATATTTTTGCTGTCGGCGGCTCTTGGATGGTACCTAAAGATCTTATTGCCAACAAAGATTGGGCAGCTATCACCTTGCTTAGTCAACAAGCTATTACCGCTATCAATAACTTGGACAGATGCGTATGAACACCGTCATAAACAAAAACATAAGTAATATCATAGTAATGGGCGAATGCATGGTCGAGTTCGGTCGTGCTAGTGGCCGTGCTGACGAAGCCAACTTATACAAAAAGAGTTTTGCTGGTGATGTATTCAATACCGGTATTTACATCAAACGCTGTGTTAAAGAACAAGCAAATGTTAAGTTTTTAACCGCGGTTGGCAATGACGAAAATAGTCACGAAATGCTAGCGATGATGGAACGAGAATCACTTGATACCAGCCTAGTTTACCAATCGTCAACAGCGCAAATGGGGTTATATTTAATCAATGTTGATAGCGAGGGCGAACGTAGCTTTAACTATTGGCGTGAAACATCGGCCGCCAAGCAAGTGGTTAAGTTTATCAGCGATGATATTAATAACCCGGCTTTATCGCAAGTTAATAGCTTCTTTTTTTCAGGTATTTCTATTGCTATTTTATCTGAAGGTGATAGACAAAAGTTATGGCGTTTCATTTTAAAACTTAAAGCCTCTGGTACGACTATAGTGTTCGACCCTAACTACAGACCAACACTGTGGACGTCAATGAATGAAACCAGAGCTGCTTATGCTGCCGCTTTTGAATTAGCCGATATCGCCCTGCCAGGCGTTGACGATCACATGGTACTTTACAATGCCAAAAGTGCGGAAGATGTAGCTGAATTTCTTGAGAAGTTTTCCATTAGTGAAATAATTATAAAAAATGGTGAGCAAGGTATGCTACTTAGCATTGATGGTGTACGTCATCAAGTTAATGTAGAGCCTATTAAACACGTGGTTGATACCACTTCTGCTGGTGATGCTTTTAATGGTAGCTACCTCAGTGCACGATTATTAGGAAAATCTCCTGAGCAAGCGGCACTGTTCGCTTCCAAAGTTTCTGGCTGTGTCATCCAACACAAAGGTGCTATTGTTGATAAAGCAGTATTTGCTCAGCAACTAATCGATTTCCCGATGTAAATAGCAAACTTTACATATATAGATTTTAAAAATAACTAACTCGGTAAAGTAGTCTTTGCTGCTTTACTAAGGAAACACTATGACAACCACACGCCATTGTTTAGCCACCGATTTAAAAGATAAACCTGAGTTAATCGAAAAATATAAAGAATACCATCAACCAGGAAACGGTTTTCCAGCCGTCGCTAAAAGTATCCGTGATGCTGGCATTGTAGAAATGGAGATTTATTTAATCAATAATCGCTTGTTTATGATCATGGAAGTTGATGATTCATTTGATGCTGCCGCCAAAGCCAAAGCAGATGCTGCTTGCCCCGAAGTACAAAAATGGGAAACCTTAATGTGGCAATTTCAACAAGCACTACCTTGGGCAAAAGAAGGTGAGAAATGGTTACCCATGGAAGAAATATTTAAGCTAAGTGAACAACCTTAATAATACGGGGAATGCATAAGCACTCCCCTACACTCTATCTTCTCACGACTCCTACCCCGTCATTTTTAACTGCTACTCTTAAACAGCAAATAATTAACCTTCTATACCCGTTCCACTTGAAGATGCTCGTTTCAGGAAGTCTGAGCGACTCATAATCAAGGCGCATTTTTTTATTAAGGATCATTCCCTTAAAAAGAAATATAACGCAGAGTATGATTTGCTCAGCAAATAGCTTTACAGTTCTTTACACAGAAAAAATTAAAGAAATAACCTTAAAAATCAAGTAGAAAAATATGGTATCAATAATTGAACGATTACAAGCTAACACCTCGTCTTGACAAAAAGCACATAGCTCTATAATGTTCTTTATTAATAGTATTCATAAGGCAACCTCAATGACTCCCTTTAAAAGTAAACTGCTAGTGTCACTAAGTATCAGTATGTCTCTAACACTAATTACACCTGTTAGTGCTAGTGCCAAAGATATAAAAACTAATTCCCAAAAACCCAACATACTTTTTATCCTAGCCGATGACTTAGGTAAAGAATGGATAAGTGCCTATGGCGCAGAAGATATAAATACCCCTAATATTGATGAACTGGCCAATCAAGGTATTCGCTTTGATAATGTTTGGTCAGACCCACAATGCACACCATCTCGTGTTTCCCTTATTACCGGACAATACCCTTATCGCAATGGTTGGGTGAATCACTGGGATACACCTCGCTGGGGCCAAGGTTATTTAGATTGGCAGCAAAACCAAAGTGTCGCAAAAGTAATGCAAGACGCAGGTTACGCAACCGCGGCAGCAGGAAAATGGCAGGTTAATGATTTTCGAATTGAACCAGAAGCCATGACCAAACATGGTTTTGACGATTACGCTATGTGGACAGGTTATGAAACGGGTATACCTGCCAGTGCTGAGCGCTATTGGGACCCTTATATTCACACAAAACAAGGTAGTAAAACGTATAAAGGTGAGTTTGGTGAAGATATTTTCTCTGAATTTTTATTGAGCTTCATTAAAAAAAATAAAGAGCAACCCTGGTTTGCTTATTATGCGATGAACTTGCCACATGCCCCGTATACAACAACACCTCATAAAGGAAAATTAGACAGCAAGCTTGATAAACACAAGGCTATGGTTGAGTATGCTGACTTTATTTTAGCTAAAATGGTCAAACGTCTTGAAGCGATGGGTGAACGTGAAAATACTATTATCATTTGGACCACAGATAACGGCACTAACAAAAGCCTTGTAGGTACACTCAATGGCCGTAAAGTTCGTGGTGGCAAGCAAAAGACCACTGAAAATGGCATTAACTCGCCCTTTATCGTCAGTGCACCTGGGCTTGTACCAACAGGTGTTGTTAGCGATACCTTAGTAGATTTTACTGATATTTTACCTACCTTTGCCGATCTCGCTGATGCCAAAATCCCGAGCGATTACAAACTAGATGGCAAATCTTTTGCTCCCTATATCCTAAATGCGCAACAAGACGGCTCACGTAGCTCTATACTTTCTATGGGTGGCATGAATGAAGCCGAAGTGTCTGTGCAAGGTATTGAGAATAAGTTCTCCTTTAGAGACCGTGTAATTCGCGATAAAAGATACAAATTGTTTGTTAATGCCACGCAACCACTGACTTATGAAAAGCTAGTTGATTTACAAACAGACCCTGAAGAAAAGATCAATTTACTCAATAGTAAAGAGCCAAAAGTTATCGCAGCAAAAGCAGCACTAATTAAAGTGGCTCAAGCACAACCCAAAAAGGATAACGATCCAAAATACCGCAAAAGACAAGCATTAAGTTGGGATAAACCTGTGACAGTGAAGTCACAAGAGTGGAAACAGTAGCGATTAACTTTCAAATATTAACTTTTTAAAAGTATAAAAAATAAAATAAAGGTATCAATATGTGTTTTCTAAAAAAAACCTTAACAAGCATTAGTGCTTTAATACTGGGTCTGTCGGCAATTGCCGCACACGCAAGCGATGAACGCCCTAACATATTACTTATTTTGGCTGACGATGTTAGCCCAGATATGTTTAGTGCTTATGGCCACGAAGGCGCAGCTAATACACCTAATATAGATAAATTAGCCGCGCGAGGTATACAGTTCCAAACAACTTATGCTACGGCAAAGTGCGGCTCTTCTCGTGTTGAAATTATGACTGGTCGGTATGCACAAACAACCGGCGTATATACCAACGAAATCTGGCTTGGCAATGCTCGCAAAAAAGTTTACACCGATAACATGCCCTTTAGTCGTATTTTAAAAGATTCAGGCTACGCTACCGGCATTACCGGTAAATGGCATGCAGGCACGCAAATGCCTTATGAAGACGTACTCGCTTTTGATGAGCATGCTTTATGGGAAGGCCCAAACGAAATTGCTAAACTTGCAGGCTCGCCAAAGTTTACGGGCTTAATGGAAGACAAAAAAACCACCTCTCGATACTGGCATCCAGGCTATGTAAAAAATGGCAAGTTACTTGATACCAAACCTTTAGATTTTAGCTTAGACATAGAAGCTGATTTCATTATGGAGTTTATGGAAAAAAATGCTAAAGCAGGTAAGCCATTTTTAGCTTACTGGCCAACTGTTGCCCCTCATGGTACTCGAACCGGTATGCCAACCAACCCACTTAGAGGTAAGCCGGGTCTTTTAGGGCAAGGTCGTATAAAGAAGAAAGACAAAATTCCTGGTGAGAATCAAGCACGATTTGTCTCTCTGATTGAATACCTTGATCTAAAAGTGGGTGAAGTGGTTAACAAAATTGATCAACTAGGCATTGCGGATAACACGGTTATTATCTTCTTATCCGATAATGGTACTGCAGTAACTGCTAAAACACGTGGTGTTGAACGTGGCTCTCATGTGGTTCAAATTGTCGCCGGTGCTGGCATTAAAAAACGCGGCGTTACTGACGAGTTATCTGATTTTTCAGATATTGCCCCTACCCTAATTGATTATGCAAACGCATGGGATTTTGTTCCTAATGGGCATACATTTAACGGCAAAAGTTTAGTGCCTTTTTACCAAGGCGAAACAGATGAACACCGTGAGTGGATTTATGGTTATGCAGCAACATCACAATTATTACGTACCAAAGATTACATGCTTGAAGTAGTAAACCCAGTGATGAACATGCCACGTGGACGCTTTTATTACACTGATGATAACCGTTTTGGTTTTGGTTATGAGCTAGTCGACGGTAAGCCAGAACATGCCAAAGCGCGAGCAAAGTTCGATAACATCTTAAAGAACTTACCGCCGCTAACCCGTAAAAATAAACACTGGCAAACTAAATCAGGTAAGCGCGTTTTAAAATCATTAGCCAAACCAAAAGTTATCGAAAAGCATTTATATAACCATGAAGATTATAAACTCTACGATGAAACTTATACCGGTAAATAAACACTGTCAGGCACGTTAACAATCGCTTTAACGTGCCTACCCTGCCTAAGCACTACCCTGACACATTCAAAGCCCCCCCTATATCTGCCAAAGAAGTTAGAATTTTATGAAAATTAATAACATCCCCAAAATAACACCAGTTTCATTAATTAGGTGATCTATTTTATACGTAGGAAAAACTGCCAAATTCAAGGCATTTCTTTTAAGGACGCTACATGGATGTAGCTTATTAGAGAATGCAGGAGCATATTCTCCTGAATAACCCTTAATAAAAAAATATGCCTTGATTATGAATCGCTCAGACTTCCTGAAACGAGTATCTTCAAGTGGAGCGGGTATATATATCGTATATAAGCCCTTTTTATTTGTCTTTATATTGCCGGTAAGATCTTACTCTTCAAGACCATGAGCTGAGCGAAGCAGTGTTTTCTTAGCTGTATTCAGATGAGTTTCCATCGCTGTCAAGACACCAGAAGTATTATGTGCAAGTAATTGAGTAATAATATCAACATGCTCTTGCAGTGCCACTTGGTTACGCTCTAATTCATCGCCTTTATTCCACTGATAGTGGTAATGACAAATAAGCGATACCACATCAAAAAACTGCATAAAAAAGCGGTTATCAGAGGCGCGTTGTACAATAAAGTGAAATTTACGATCTAATTCACTCAACTCGGTATAACGGTTTTTAACATCAGCTAATACTTCAATGTGCTTATCAAGTAGCTCTGCTAGCTCCTGCCAAACACCATCATCTGCAGGCATTGCCATCAATTTTGTTATTGAACTCATTTCTAAAATACGTCTGAACTCAACTAGCTCTAAGGCAAATTTTTCATCAAACTTAACCATTTGCCATTTTGCTCTAGGCTTTTTCTCAATTAAACCAAAACGTGAAAATTTAATTAAAAACTCACGAACCGTGATGGTATTACAGCCCGAAGATTTAGCTAACTCTAATTCAGAAAACTTACCGCCTGGTAAAAGTTTGCCATGGTTAATTAAGTCTAAGAAGTACTTTTCAATAATTTCTTCTTTTGAAGATACGCCATCACTAGTATCAAAATAATCGGCTTCAACTGGCGCACGAATAACAAGCTTTTGGTTATCGTTAATTTCAATAACACCCTTTTTCTCAAGCTCTTTTAATGAGGTTCTAATAGTAGTGCGACTAACATTGAGTTTTTTAGCTAAAGTGTTGTCTTTCAATATGATGGCATTGACATCATCAAACTCAGAAAGTGACTTTAAAATATTATTAGTGGTGGTTTGAATTAGGTGACTTTGCATTCTCATATCCTATGTAATATAAAAATAAATATCCAAAAATATTTTTGTTGTTTATTAATAGTAACACCATAAAAAGGTTTTTAAAGATAATAATTACTGTTTTTATCTAAAATTAGACAGAAAATGGCGTTATTAACAAAAACAAGTAAAAAACAGCAAATGAGGTAGCGATATTGCTTGTGGTAAATGTTGGGCGAGTAAACGTTGTATTATCACTGATATCTCCTGCGGCTTTCCGCTAACTTTGTGCTTGCTTAATTGACAAGTAAAAGAATAACTTATAGCTAGAAAGATGCAAATTCTAGAAAGAAATCCTTTTTATTTATTACCATAAAACTATCCTACTGAATAAAATTTCAGCTATTGAAGTTAATTCAGCCCAAACTAAAATAAACTTTGTAAACAAAGGTCATACATCTGTATATAAATAACTTCCATTAGTACTTGAAAAGATAAATCATCTAACACTCACTTTCAAAAAATACGACACTGTTCTCAGTATGCACATAAACAATTAAAATATAAGAAGATAGTAATAACACAAGCCAAATACACACGCTAACACCACTGCTTACCCGATCGAGTTCAAGCTAGTACACTCCTATTCCTTACCACCTAACATTGCCTTTTATTGACAAAGGACAGTATAGATTATAACCTTGTCGTGATTACTTTAAATAAAGAACACACTATTTATGTGCTTTATTTGATAAATAAACAAAAAAGATAACATCATTACCGGGGAGCATTATGAAATTTTCTTTTAATAAAGAATTAACAGCCGTATCAGTGGCAGCATTATTGGCCATGACTAGCCAAGCGAATGCGGGTTTAATAAAAAGTGGGGATTTAATTTATGATGATGTAAATGAAATCACTTGGTTTGCTGATATTCATGCGAAATCTGACTGGAGTACTGCCGATAATTGGGCAAGTGCACTAATAGTTAATAGTATCTCCGGCTGGAGTTTGCCCGATGTAGCTACTGGTTTATTATTGGAAGCGCAAGATGAAGTTTTATTCACTTATTTATCAGGTGCACCAACGAATACACCAAAATTTTGGTCATCTGAAACATTCACGACTGGAGGAGGCCTCTTCAAAGGCCACTGGTTCCAATTTGATGATACAACAAATAACGTAAAAGCAACTGACCTAAATAAATACGCCTTTGCCGTTATGAGTGGTGACGTTTCTGGCATTGGAAATGTAGACGCTACCGTTCCTGAGCCTTCAACAATGGCAATTTTTTCGCTTGGCTTAGCTGGGCTTGCCTATAGAAGAAAGCAGTTACAAGCAGGTAAAAAAGGTTAAATAACTTAACTTTTTAAGGGTGACCATAAGCCATACGCTAGCCTAGTGTATGGCTTTATTTATGAGTATTTATATCAACTCAGTAACAATGTCAAAGTTTTATGGCTACTCTAAAATAATCGCCAAACCAAAAAGGCCAGACAATTAATTGTCTGGCCTTTTAACTGTTAAATCACTAGGGCATTAAGCACTGCTTTGTTAATCAACCCGACGGCGGTATAAGCACATTGCCAATAGTAGTATGCCTAAATGATATACGCCACCTCCTGAAGATGAACTGGTATCGCCTGTACCAGTGTCACCTGTACCAGTGTCACCTGTACCAGTGTCACCTGTACCAGTGTCACCTGTACCAGTGTCACCTGTACCAGTGTCACCTGTACCAGTGTCACCTGTATCACCTGTGCCTGTATCACCTGTGCCAGTATCACCTGTGCCAGTATCACCTGTGCCCGTGTCTGCCTGACTGGCTTCAATGGTAATAGTCAGGGTTGCTCTAGCAAAAGCGTCGTTACTATCAGTCACTTTAACAACAAAACTATTTTCTCCGATATCCGCTTTCACCGGCGTACCTGACAAATATCCATCAGAAGAAACCAGTAACCAATCTGCTCCTGAGACCTTTTCAAAGGTTAATAAGTCCCTGTCTACGTCACTAGCATGGCTTGCAATAGACGCAATATATACGGCATTTTCAGTGCCATTTTCTTTATTAATTTGAACGGCAGTAAATACTGGGGCGTTATTGGTGCTAGCAGCTGCGTCGACGGCAATATTTAAGGTTGCTGTAGCGCTAGCGCCTTTATCATCACTGACTTGTACTGTAAAAACATTCGCACCAATATCGCTAACGCTAGGCGTTCCGCTAAGTACCCCGTCAGCGGCAACGGTTAACCAAGCAGGGCCTGATACTTTAGTGAAGGTCAGCGGATCGCTGTCAGCATCAGTGGCATCACTGGCAATAGAAGCAGTATAAGCGGCATCTTCAGTACCGTTTGCTTTACTAAAATTTGCTAGAGTGAAGATTGGTACATCATTGCTAGGAGCTACAGTGGTATATTCAATAACCAGTTCTGGCGCAAAACTGCCTTCTCTGGAAATTACTTCTCTACGTGAATCACTGGCATCACGCTTTAAAGCCAATGACAGCAAACCGTTAGCAGTTACCTGCCCGGTTAAATCAAACTCCTGCCAACTGTTTTCCAATACATCGGCTTTAACAATAGCTGCCCCGATAGCAGGTTGATTATTCCAAGTAATACTTGTTTCATCCCAACTGGTATCAATGACACTATAGACATTAACTCCGCGATTTTTAGTGCTTGAATTATAAAGCTTAAGTTTGGCCGATATAATAGTACCTGGCACATTAATATCAAATTTCAAAAAACCAAAGCGCTGTTCATAACTACCACCGACAGTCATCGGAGTTACTAACCGAATGACGTCATCAGACCCCTTATTGCTATCAGGCGCTTTGTCATCAATATAAGCATCAGCAAGTGGAGTTAAGCTAGTTATTATTGGTGTTGCACCAACAGTGAAGCTCCATACATCACCGGTAATCGTACTTGTAGCAGTCACGGCATCAACACGCCAATAATACCTTTGCCCGACGGTCAAAATACCAGGGAAAAATATATTATTAATTTGATTACCTTGCGATACTAATGAACCTGAGCTGGTGCCCAAATATATATCATAAGACGTTGCGTTATACCCTTGACGCCATATTAAATTAGCATCAGTTTTTGTGGTGCTGCCAGCATCAAAAGGAATGGGATATGAGGCTGCTGGTAGCTGACGACCCGGGATCCAGTAGCTGATATTACCATCCTCATAGGCACCAATATCAGGAGCACCTCCCTGTATTGGGTGACTAAAATCGGCATCGCTAATCACTTCACCAGCATCGACCAGACTAGAGCCTGCTATCGGGCGGAAATCGTGGTTAGCCGGATCCCGTAGCAAGGTTTTTAACACTTCAGTTTCGTTAACACCATTAAAGTTGCTGGTTGCTATTCCTGGCACTGGTTTAACATCTGTACGGTGCCCCGAAATAGAGTCTGCAGCATTATTAATGGTTTTAGTGAATTCGTTACTTTTATCAAGATTGGTTGCAACATCATCCAAAATAATTAAATCAATATTAGTGTTATCAAATAGC
>Ga0105355_10000749_pt1 | contig 30082 bp, 27 predicted proteins | sample GOMGulsemesocosm_2_FD_83508 | JGI IMG/M metagenome (GOLD analysis project Ga0105355, IMG submission 83508) | Methane-oxidizing microbial communities from mesocosms in the Gulf of Mexico - GOM9C Gulf of Mexico | ecosystem: Environmental > Aquatic > Marine > Cold seeps | place: Gulf of Mexico...
ATTCTGCAGTTACTAAAGGCCTTATTCATAAAAATAAAGCTGCACGTAGCAAAAGTCGTTTGAACTCTAAAGTTCGCGCAATGGCTTAATAGCTAAGAATTTATAAAAAAGGCCGATATATTTAAAATATATCGGCCTTTTTTATGCCTGAAAGAAACTATACCGATTTAAAACACAAAACCTTTAAACCCTTAGCTTCGGCTTCAACATATACCTCAGGCGGCTGAATCTCTTCAATCAACTGATATTCTGGCGCTAGCTCAGTCATATGCTCGAATAAAAATTCACGCCCTAGTTCTGGTGCATTCAAACATAAAACCAACGTACTCCCTGGTGCCATAAAAGTATTAAGGCGACGTAATATTTTTGGGTAATCCTTAACAATATCGACACTACCTTTCTGGAAAGTAGGAGGATCACAAATTAATAAATCAAATGGACCTCTTTTTTTAAATCGACTAAATGATTTAAAAATATTGATCTTATCGAAGCTTACATTTCCGCAACTCTGCTGATTCAGCCGATGATTTTCTCGCCCTACATTTAGCGCAGGACTACTCATATCAACATTAAGTACAGACTTAGCATTACCCGCAATAGCAGCAACAGAAAACCCACAAGTATATGAAAATAAATTAAGAACCCTCTTATTCTCACTATGTGCCTGCACCCAATCCCGACCATTTTTCATATCTAAAAATAATCCAGTATTTCGAGCACTGCCTAAGCTAATATTAAATTTCAGATTAGCCTCTTTTACCACCAGTTGCGTTATCTCCTCACCTTTAATAACATCAATTGGCCCTGCCAATTCATATCTATGCTGTAGCTGCACACTTTTACAAGAAGGTAATAAAGAAAGTAATTTTTCTGCCAGCTCATCTATATCTTCTTCAAGTTCTGGCGCAAACAGAGTAATTAAAACGACAGGTGATAACCAATCAATAGTTACATGGTGCAAACCCTCATAGCCATGGCCTCGACCATGAAATATTCGCTGTGCTTGCTGGAGCTCTTGCTCTGTAATTGGGATTTTAAGATACTTAGGTAGGTCAGCTAATCTAGACACGCATGGCACTCATAACTAATAATTTAGCTAGTTTACACATTTTTTGATTTATACAGGGGTTATATATTCCGCACAGAGTATAATCAATTTATTTTTTAGCAATCCTTAAGCCTTATGAAATTATTAATACGTAATCTTTCTCGTTCTACTACTGAAGCAGAAATACAGGAGCTTTTTGAGTCTTACGGTACCGTTCAATCCTGCACACTAGTTATGGATAAAGAAAAAGGATTATCGAAAGGTTTTGGTTTTGTAGAAATGCCTAAAGTAGGAGACGCTAAAGCTGCAATGAAAGCCCTTAATGGCAAAGATATTGATGGCAACAAAATTAGGGTAAAGAAATCAGAATCTAATGAGTGAACAACGTAATCAAGATCCTCTTCACGGGCTGACTTTAAAAGTGATTCTGACAGAACTGGTAGAAAAGTTCGGTTGGGATGAGTTAGCAAAACGCATTAAAATAAACTGTTTTGCTAACGAGCCAAGCTTTAACTCTAGCCTTAAGTTTCTACGAAAAACACCTTGGGCCAGAAAAAAAGTTGAAGACCTTTATCTTCGTGAGAAGTGGATAGAGAGCACTAAGTAAATTTTCTGAATTCATTTGGAGAATTTAGTCTTTAGAAAAGAGCTTCTTAAACCCTCCTCACCTCAACCCTCTCGGTAATTGCTCCTGCATTACTCTACTTACTCACATCCATGTGAACATCCAGCAGGAGAGGGAGCAATAGTTAAACTAACTATTGCTATTTAGATAAAACTTTACAGGACATAAAGCCTATGTAATAACCGTAGGCTCTGTCATTCCTGTACGTTTTTTAACTTCGCAAAACTGTTCAGCTAATTCAATCAAATAAGCCAATGCATCTTGGGCATCTTGATCGTGCTTGCTTGCATCTGCCTCATATTTTTCCAGATAGATTCTTAGAGTCGCCCCTACCGTTCCCGTTCCTGATAAACGGAAAATAATCCGCGAACCATTTTCAAAACCGATTCTAATACCTTGGTTGTTACTAACACTTCCATCTACAGGGTCTGTATAACTAAATTCATCTGCATATTTAACTGTATATTCAGCAAATGATTGGCCCTTTAATTTAGGAAGTTGCTCACGTAAATGATCAACAATACCATTAGCAATATCCATATCTACCGCTTCATAATCATGACGACAATAAATATCGCGGCCATAAGTTTGCCAATGCCCAATCACGATATCTTCTACTGACTGACGTTTTTTAGCGACCAAGTTTAACCAAAATAATACAGCCCATAAGCCATCTTTTTCTCTGACATGGTTAGAACCAGAGCCAAAACTTTCTTCACCACACAAGGTAATTTGACCATCATCTAAAAGATTACCAAAATATTTCCAACCTGTTGGCGTTTCAAAACATGGAATACCTAGTTTTTCAGCCACACGATCAACAGCTTGGCTCGTAGGCATAGATCTAGCAACACCAGCAATTCCTTTTGCATAAGCAGGGATAGAAGGTGCATTAGCCGCCATAATGGCTAAACTATCACTCGGCGTTACAAAAACATTGGCTCCCATAATCATATTACGATCCCCATCCCCATCAGATGCAGCGCCAAAAACAGGGGGGGTATCGCCAAACATCGTGGAAGTTAATTCTTTTGCATGCGCCATATTAGGATCAGGATGGCCTCCACCAAAGTCTTCTAATGGAATACCATTAATAACCGTGCCTTTTGGTGCACCTAAAATATCTTCTAAAATACGCGTTGCATAAGGCCCTGTAATCGCATGCATCGCATCAAAACATAAAGTGATATATTTGGATGAAATAGAACTTTTTAATAAATCAAAATCAAAAATTGTTGCCATTAAATCAGCATAATCATCAACAGGGTCAATAATTGTAACTAACAGTTCATCAATTTTCTGTTGTCCCACATTATCTAAATCAACATCTGCAATATCAGCTATTTTATATTCTGTTATTGTTGTTGAATTTTCGTACAATGCATCAGTAAACTTTTCTGGAGCTGGGCCACCATTACTAACATTATATTTAATACCAAAATCTTCATCTGGGCCACCTGGATTATGGCTTGCCGAAAGAACAATCCCCCCAAAGGCTTTGTTTTTTCTAATAATATGTGAGGCTGCAGGTGTAGATAGCAATCCTCCTTGACCAATAATCAGCTCACTAAAACCATTGGCAGCTGCAATTTTTATAATAATTTGGGTCGCTTCACGGTTAAAATAACGCCCATCACCACCTATAACTAATGAAGTGCCTTTAAAATCCGTCAGCGAATTAAAAATTGACTGTACAAAGTTTTCTAAGTAGTTATCTTGTTGAAAAACAGTAACTTTTTTTCTTAACCCTGAAGTACCAGGTTTTTGATCAGTATAAGGAGTAGTTGAGATACTATTTATTTGCATTTTTAACCTTCACGACATTATTAATGTGCCATTAAAATACACCAAAACAATCTCCAATTGTAAATTTTTTATGAAACGACCCCTGCTATTTGGCTTTTTTTTACTTCTTTATACACTTGCTCTTGCCCCAGCCTATGCAATTGATGCCATTTGGGTATTAATTGATACAGAAAAATTACACCTTAAGGTTAAACGAGGTAATAAGACTTTAGTGACTATGAAAAATATAGCTATAGGTCAAAATGGAGCCGGCATTAAAACTCATAAAGGAGACGATATTACACCGCTAGGTTCTTATAAAATTGGCTGGATAAACAATAAAAGTCGTTTTCATAAGTTTTATGGCTTTAACTACCCTTCCATTAACAATGCAGAAACTGCTTTACTAAACGGTTTATTGACTAAAAAAGAATATAACAGCAATCTCAAAGCACATAAAAACAAACAAGTACCAGCCCAAAACACCACGATAGGTGGATATATTGGCATTCACGGCCTAGGTGCGGCCAATAAAGACATCCATAAACTGTTAAATTGGACACATGGCTGTATCGCTTTAACTAATGAACAAGTCGACCAGTTAAGCCAATGGGTTGGCAAAGGTACAGTGGTTAAAGTAAAATGAAGTAGGAAAGGCGTTAAATAAGGCTTTCTATAAAATCTATAGCAAAGCCTAACAAATAACTTATTTTTATTTAGGATAAAAAAATGATAAAAGCTTTAAAAATTTCAGCTATCGTTCTTACTGCGAGTTTAGCAACGGGTTGTGCAAGTACTTCTGACATTACTTCTCTACAATCTCAAATTGATGCTTTAAGCTCTAGCATTTCTACTGCATCTTCAGATTCTGCAAAAGCTTTAGCAGCTGCTACAGCAGCAGAAGCTAGAGCATCAGCAGCAGAAGCAGCAGCTAACCGTGCAGCTCAATACGCTCAAGATACAAACAGCAAACTTGATCGTATGTTCAAAAAATCAATGATGAAATAATCTTATTTTATTATTCACTCGTCCATTATGCTGTTGCATACTTGGGCGAGTGAAGTTTTAAAATCACAATTTAAATTTTTATTCCGGTTTATCTTCTAAGGATAAAAAAGCACGTTCAAAAACGGCAACAGGAATACCATTTTTTTGCTCCAAAGCATTTCTTAATAACGCCCCATTTAATACAGGTAATTGATTATTATTCGCCTGCTCTATTAATTCAAGAGCAATAGCTAACCGTTCTGTATAACTCTTCTCTTTACCCTCTAATTCAGGGTGCACTTCAAGATATAGTTTGTTTCGCGACCATCCCACTTTAATCGCTTGATTAACAATATAAACAGGCATGCCTCTTTTCACCTGAGGAAAAAGCTTTTCAATATCCTCTGGATACATCCGAATACAGCCATGACTTACCCGCATACCAACACCATACGGCTTATTAGTACTGTGAATTAAATAACCAGGCACGCCTAGTCGTATTGCAAAAAGTCCTAAAGGATTATCAACCCCGGCAGGAACTACATCCGGTAATATTTCACCCTTTTCAGCATGTTCATCCTTAATTGACTGAGGAGGAGTCCAGGTAGGGTTTTCTTTTTTAGCAATAATTTTAGTTTTTCCCAGTGGAGTATCCCAGTCCACACGCCCAATACTAATAGGATGAGTAAGAACTATTCTTAGCTGCCCATTACTTTGCTTTGGATAATAATATAAACGATATTCAGATAAATTAAGCACTAAGCCTTCGTGAGGCGTATCGGGTAACAATCGACTATTAGGCACCCTTACTTTTGTATTTTCACCTGGCATCCATCTATCAACAGTAGGATTTGCCAATAAAATCTCATTCTGTCCCAAGTCAAAATTCCTGGCAATATCAAGTAATGTGTCTTCCTGTTTAGCTAAGGTATAGTGAGCTTCTTCAATATCATCCCTGATTAAAGTATCACCTGTATATTCCGGATATAAGAACGTGCTTGCTGAAACAGCATTGCAACTTAATAAAACTAATGAAAGAAAGGCTTTATTGATCATTGATAGGTTTTAATTTACGGAGCTATTAATAAACCACAGGTTGAAAAGTTATATATACCACCAACTTCTAAACAGTTTTTAAATTTTTGTCGATAAAAGGAGGGGCCTTTGGCCGCGACTGCTCTTGATCCAGTCGCGGCCAAAGGCCCCTCCTACCAATAACGGTAACGCTATTTTTTATAAATATGATAGCTTGTATAGATCTATGTTAATTTATTTAATGTGCTTAAAAACATCCTTGTTTTATTTTAGCAGTCTTTATACTTTATTCTCGCCACCAAATATTTCTAGCAATCGAGGTAGGAAATTAGATAACTCTAAAGACATAATAGAAAAATCCACATCAAATCGTGCAACCTCATCTTCAGCATCGGTATCAGATACTTGATCTTGAATTAAATCTAAAAACTTTAGACGCTTAATCGCTAAATTTTCATCAACAATAAACGACAGTCTATCCGTCCAGTTTACAGCCAGTTTTATGACCTGTTTACCCGTATCTAAGTGATTAGTAATTTCTGGTAAAGAAAGGTTATGTTTCTTACAGCGAATAATACTACCTTCCTCTTCAGGTGAACGTAACTCACATTCATCTTCAATCACTAAATCTTTTGGTGTTGTTGCATTATCAACCAACCATTGAGTCATTACAGTGACTGGTTTATCAACGGTATTAACAGGTACAACAGGCAAAGACCCCAAACCTTTACGAAGATGACTTAACAAGTCCTCAGCTTTTTTAGCAGAAGCGGCATCTACAATCATCCAGCCGCCTTTTGGGTCAATATAAGCAAAAGTTTTTTTAGAAAAAGAAAAAGCTCTTGGCAATAACTCAAAAATCAATTCATCTTTTAACGCTGTACGCTCTTTTTTGCTTAATTTTCTTGCTTCTTGCTCTTCTTTTTCAGCAATTTTGTCCTGTAGCATTTCATTGATAACGCCAGCAGGAACGACCTTTTCTTCTTTCTTTAGACATAACATCATAAAGCCATTAGAAGCATGAATAAGCTGCTCTACTGAGCCACCCACAGGTGAAGTCCAGCCCATGCTAAATTCATCTTGTTTACCACAAGGTGTAAACCGTTTATCAGCAAGCTTTTCCTCAAGCTCATCAGCGGCTAAAGAAAAAGGTTCGGTAAAACGGTAAAGGGCAAGATTTTTAAACCACATGGCTATTCTTCATCAATAAAAAAGTCGTGCATTATCTCAAATTTATAGATAGGGTAGGATTTATTTTTAGGTTAAAAATTTGTGAATTGCATTACAGGCTTTCCCCCTATCAGTCATAAACAGGCAAAAATATTGATTTTGGGTTCAATGCCTAGCGAAATGTCTATACTTAAGCAGCAATACTATGGGCATCAACGTAATGTATTTTGGCCTATTATGCTAACGATGTTTAATAAACCAATGGATATATCGTATAAACAACGACAACAATTATTAATCCAAAATAATATTGCTGTTTGGGATGTGCTACAAAGCTGTAATAGAGAAGGTAGTTTAGATGCTGCGATTAAAATGGATTCAATAAAAGTAAATGACTTTCATCATTTTTTAACTGTCCATCAAAAAATAGAAACAATCTGCTTTAATGGCGCAAAAGCTCAGGCTATTTATAATAAATACGTACTGCCGCAAATTAAAAATGAATTTAGCGAATTAAGCTATATAAAGCTCCCATCAACCAGTCCTGCCTATGCTGCTATGAATCTACAACAAAAAATGAGTATTTGGTCTAATTCCCTGCAGTATAATACACTCTAATAGATAGAATTGAGGTAATAGAATGGAATTTTCAATTTGGGAAAATCTTTTATTAGGTGTAATGGTTCTTGGTGTTATTTTATGGATGCGCCCAGGCATTAAATCGTCTATGCAGCAATCCCGAGAAGCAAAGTCTGACTGGATGTCAGCCTTGTTACCCATAGGTTTTGTGGTTATGTTTGTAGTATTTCTAATAGCAATGGTTTAAAAATGATAGATAATAATGAAGTCGCATACGGTGGCGATGAAATTGAGTATGATGAAAATGGGGATGTAATAGAATATTATGCAATTCGTCCCAACAAAGAACAAATTAAACGTGATATTGCTGAAGTGGCTAAGTTAGCTGAAGAGCTTACTCATTTATCAGAAAGCCAATTAGCTTCAATGAAAATGCCAGAGCAACTTGAAGGCGCTATTATTTCAGCAAAAAAAATGCCTGCAACTAAGCCTGCTAGAAAACGCCAACTTAAATTTGTTACTGCAAAATTAAGAGAAATTGACTTAGAAAAAGTCACCGAAGTTCTTGAGCGCATACAAACAAAAAGCGCACACGGGGTAAGAGAGCACCATCAAGCTGAACAATGGCGAGATAAATTAATCGCTTGTGAAAATAATGATGCACTGACTAATTTGTTAAATGAGCACCCAACAGCTGATCGCCAACACATAAGACAGTTACAGCGAAATGCTCAAAAAGAAGCTAAAGCAGAAAAGCCACCTAAATCTGCTCGTTTGCTATACCAGTCATTAAAGGAATTAGTTTCTGAGTAGAATTGAGACTATAAGGGCCAAGGATGGCTGTATTTTCAATTTTATTCATCTCACCTGAAATACCTATTATTAAATCATTCGTAAGTAACGCTCCGCTATATAACCTTCAGTATTATCAGATACAACCCTGATGTAAACCCAACCATCATTTGCCTCTTTTATTCTAAGAACCTCGGTTCCTTTAATCAGGTTTTTCAAAATATTATTATCTGCAATATAAGGGGCTGCACGTAAATTTAGACTTGATGCACTAACTTGATAACGATCACCATCTTCCGATAAACCCTCATCCTGAGCACCAAGCAACTGTTTGGCCAAATCTAACAATTTACCACGATGTTCCAAACCATTATCACCACCATTAATACGTTTAGTCAGACCACGCAGGTCATCTTTATCCGCATATTGATTTAGGTTATTGGTATTCCAGTAAAAAATGGCTGAGAGTAAGGGAAATTCTTCTGCAACTCGTATCGGTGCATCAACTACATTTTTACCTGACCAATCTGAGAATTCCTGGTAATTATTCTTACCTGTAAGTTGAATTAAGCCACGCCCCCGATAATGATAGCCTTCACCACTAGCCTCGTCGCCATTACCCATTCTACTTGCATAAACTCTAGCACCTATCCGATCCGGTTGATATTCGTATTCAGAGGCAATTCCATCGTCAGGGAAGTATTTACCAAAGACACTGCGTAGAGCTTTAGCTGAGTATTTCAGATTTTCTTTAGTGTATCGACACATACCAGATTCATGAAGGATTTGCGCCAAAAAATGCATCTGTCGTAAGTCTGTATTGATACCATATTCAGGCAGCTCTTTGATAAAAGAAGACCCAAATCGCTGAGCCCTATCTCTGCGAACCCCCATCTTTTCAAGAAATCTCGTATTAATATCCATTTTGTTATACCTCATTTTTCTATTTATTAAAAAAGAGGGGCACTTTACCCAGACCCAATTGTTTGATTATTCATCAAAACGTAGCCTCTCTTTATAAATCAAGTATTTTTCACCGCGAAGAATAAAACCACTTTACGATAAAAGTAATCACCCCTCATTTTCCCTATCCTCGATCCATTCCTCCAAACTTTCATTTAAAATACAGTTAACTTTATTTTTATAGTCATTAAGCTTGTCTTCACTTGTGGCATTATCTAAAACATCAAATTCAAAATTCCTTTCTAAGTCTTTAATTGCAGATAATACTTTTGTTTCTCGGACCCATAGCTTCTTTGGCCTAAAAAATGCCTCATATGTAGCGATTACAGTTATTAAAGCATTTATACTCAGTGCTAAATTTTGAAAAACCACAGAATGAGACGATGATTGCCAACCTAATAGCACAGTGGCTATAGCAGCAAGAAAGGCAGTAGATAGCTTTAAACCTAAAGCTGTTATCTTATGTCTCTGCCTATCAGCCTTATATGATTCTTTAACATTTCTAATGGTTGATCTTATATATAAGATCTTTTTGCTGTCATCGCCTTCCATAATTTTTATTACCTATCAATAATATAGAATATATTACTTGCCGAATTGTTTTTTTAAACTCCACCAAGCATTAGTTATTCACATGTTCAAAAACTCCAATTCCAATGTAAATTCATTTCTGCTCGATAGGTGTTGTAGAAATAGCAATTAAATCACTGATAAACTTAACAATCCGTATCCCCCAAATATCATTATGGTCTTTAATCAATTCTTTATCGACCTGAATATTTAGATAAGGATTAAGTGGATTAGTCCGTTTTAAGGACAGCAACTGGCTGCCAACAAAATCTACGGCAATATCATTTGTATGTGTTGCCCAGCGAGTCTGAAGCTGTTTAATTTCAAAATTATTTTTACGCTGCATTTCCTCAGCTAAAGGGTTTAACCGATGAGTAATATAGGGCCCAAAATGCCCCACAGTATTTCTATCTGCCACACCTTCGTCAACTTGCATTGCTTGAACCCCATTCTCACCTGGTTTGCTACAGAAATGACGGTCTAAAGTCACATGTGACTCAAAGAATGTAGAAAAAGCCCGACCAGCAGGGAATGCTAACTTAGTTGCATAATCAGCTTCGGAAGTAAGAATAGCGAGCCTAGGAAGTTGCGTATTAAAATACCCTCTACAGCCTTCTTGGGAAAGATCATAAAGTGCTCCAAAACGCATGGCTTCAAATGCAGGGTTCATAAGAATAACTAAATCACCAAAACCTTTAGCATCATCTTGGTAAGCCTTGCCCTCTCGACTATCAATAAATCGGTCAGCTATAATTTTTTGCAGTGAGCTATATACGACTGCCCCTCCAAAACTGTGACCAATCACCACCAATCGACTAGTCTCTGGAGCAGGAATACCTTCCTCCATTGCTCGTTTTACATTAACGATTTCCTCCAACTTCAATAGTACCCCTGTAACACCTTGTTGACCAACATCATGTGCAGTGTTCTTACGGTCCCAAAAAGTTATAGTATTAACATATGGCACACTAATCGAATTACCTCGCCACCCGATATATAAGCCAATTACTTTTCTTTTTTTTCTTTTCTGCTGCTTGCTGCCAACACCCTCCATTTTAGAGACTTCTCTCAACATTTTACGGAATGAGACAATATTCCCATCTTCTGGCTTGGCACTGTGATGCCACCCGTGAACAAAGGTTATCAATAACACATCATCAGAAACAGCTAAACGTTGGTATTCTTCAAGTACCTCTTTTACCTGTTTAGGGTCTCGTAATTGACCTTGATCATCATATTCAACAAAACTCAAATGGTACTCATCATCTTCATCTACAGCATAAACTTGCAGAGCATTTTTGACGCAATCCCCTGAGGTATTGTAATTACAAAGGTTATAGTCATTACGATAAATATTATTACTAGAACAGGCATTTAGTAATAAAGATAAAGTTAGAAAAAAAAGATTAAGGAAAATACGATAATTCATAGTGATGCTCTCCTTTTTATATTTCTTATAAAATATATTAATTTTAGCTACATAAATGTTGTTAGTAATTATGTATCTAGCTTACACACTAAGTTACCACTTTTTAGTTATAAAATACATAATCCATATGGTTCAAAACCATGAAGATTCCACTAAAATAATTTAGCCTATTAATAAAGTACATTTGGTCTAAACTTAATACGTTGACAATAACCGAATACTCATCAATTTAAATGAACATTCGAAACTTAAAAATACATATGGCTTTCCGATGAAAAAAATACTGATTTTATTACCTTTGTTATGCATTAATGCATGCAGTTCAACTCTTCCAGGTATTAAAACCATGCCAGATGTTCACCCTGGACATGAGCTAATTCAACTTTCAGATATAAGAAAACCAATTACTTATTCAAAAAATATATTTATTAATATACCCCAAAGTATTACAGAGCTAGATGATGATAAATTTTTTAATAAAGGAACTATTCGTTTAAACCCTAGCAAAACAATAATAATTTCAGTACCACGAGGTGAAAAAGCAGCTCTTAATATTGAAAAAGAACCACAACAACAAAAAGATCATAGTATTGGCTACGGAAGCTTAGGGTACTTTAATAAAAGGGAGACATTTATTGAAGACTCTCTACTCCGCCAAGGTTTTGATGTTGTTGACAGATCAAGGTTTGAAGCTAAATTACGAGATATGCGTGATAGAGCAACAAATGATAAAAACTGGTGGTCATATCGTGACAGACTTAGTGAAGCTCAAACTAAAAAAATTAGTTTTCTAGAAAATGAAAGAGACTCTAATCGTCTCAGCAAAGATGAAGCTAATAGACAAATCATGCTTGTTTTAGGAGAGAACAAAGACCAATCATCAGTAACAGGGAAGACTAAAGAAGGGCGTAGAGAAATGTCCGATATTTCGGAGGTTATCAGAGCCGCCAAAGCTGATGGTGATGCTAAAGCTGACTATGTTCTCCTAGTCAATTACCTTGATATTGTAGAGCCTAGCCAAGTTAATGATAATATTTTAACTCTATATACAATCCCTGAGATAAAAAATCTAGTAAATTCTGATAAAGATTTAAGCTGGGGTAGTATTGAGAAGGATGCAACTAAAACCTTTAATAGAGTACCAAGAGGCATAACAATCCCAGGGTATTTTGCAAAATTAAGTGCTAAATTAATTGAAGTATCCTCAGGAAAAATTGTCTGGTTGGGCGAACATACCGTTAACTCACTTTCTGCTACAGATGTGCAATTTGAACTTGCAATAAATAAATCCCCTGCAAATTACCATCAACAAAAAAGATTACTTGAAATTCATAATAATAAGTTAAATATTGCGTACTCTGAAATGATAAATGCAAAACAAAACCTTGTTGATACATATACTAAATATATGCAGCCCATTACAGTAAAGTCTGATCAGATTGAGTTTTTAAAACGTAGAAAAACTTCAGAAATAAACCAAGCAAAATTTGATTATGATAGATCGCTGAATGAGTATAAAAAAATGTCTGAAAATCAGAGTCATGGTTTAACGGAGGTATATGACTATGATTACAAAGTAAACATATCTCTAAGTTCTGATTTGAATTACTTAAAACAAAAAATGTACCAACTTGATAAATCAGGTAAAGAAATATTAAACAGGCATATTGAGTATCTTATGACAAAAGTTGTTCAAAAATTGATTAAAACTATCAAAGTAAAATAATTCATAGGACCTTAGCTTAATGCTCTTTACTTAGCAAATTGCACCCGAATATCATTAGGCATACCCCATGAGTATTGTTCACTGATAGTTTTAATAACTCTATTCCATGCATCTTCACTTTTATCATTTGATAGATGGGGCTTGTTCTTTTTAAGGAGTTTCTCTATTTCTGAGACATTATGATAATCAGGCCATAGATTGCTAGCCTCTGAAAAGGCAGAAATAGCACCATTTTGATCTCGATTTATAATTGCAATAAAACCATCATGTTCTAATTTTGCAACCTTTGTCTTCCTTGCAATAGTAGATGATGGAGCCTCTTTATTTAATGCAGTTTGCTTAACTTGTGTAAGTTCTCTTTCTAGGTTTATTTCTATTATTTCAACTTTTTTTAATAGTAAACTATCTTTGCTGTTTTTTATGCTGGTCTTTAAGGTCTCTAATTCCGCTTTGTAGTTGCTAGAGACGTCATCCAATTGCTTACCAATTTTTAGACCAAACGCATCAATTTCTCTATTTTCAATAAGCCCAAACAATTTATCACTATAAAAAGAAAAGCCCATAATAAGAATAAACGGCCATATTAAAACTTTAATGTATTCAAGTATGATCTTTGCACGTTCCACTTATAAACACCTTTTGTAATCAATTGCTACTACTGCTTACCGCATAACGGGGCTGTAGAAAAACCTATTCTTATAGGGAATGCCGTTTTTTATAACATCAATTCCTTTAAATATCAACACGTTAAACCCCGTAATTGTCATATTTTTTACAGCCTGAACCATACAATAACTTGCTATATCAGGATTAGGCAGAACAGCTTGCTTTTCTCAGCAAGATGAACAGCACATTAGAAAAATAGAGGCCAGTTGATTACCAAGTTATAAAAAAAACTTGAAAGTTAGCTAAATTAACTTTCTTTCCAACATTTCAAGTTGGCTGACTCCATGATTTTTATAAAGGGCAGATAGTTACCTTTTTAGAGCTTCTAGTTCTTCGATTAAAGCCCAAACATGAGTATATGGCTCATTTTCATTGTAACGGTTTGATCCATGAGCGTTGTTGCTATCTTTGTCCTTGTCATCCCCCTCTTTATAATTGATTAAAGATTTAGCTCTTTGTTTAGCATCAATAAGGTACTCACTCGTTTTAGAAAAAATACCTGTAGCCGCTTTTTCATAATCACTTATGTGACTTTTTAACCTGTGATAAACATCATCTCGATGCATCCAATGTGTGATATTTTCATAATGCAATAAAAGCCAGAACTCAAAACATGGGATAGAAGCAATTGCATAAAAATTAACAGGGTTACCCAAATCATTTTTAATCTTACTTCTATCTAATCCTTCAATGTAACTCAATGCATCATAATAGGTTGTGTGCTCATCCCGGTCAAAAACAATATAAACTTTTTCAAAAGCTTTCTCTTTAATTTTTTTGTGGCTGTCTCCGTACAAGAACACATGCTCTGCATACTCAGCAATTTGCTTAGGCTGCGTCCCAAAACCACTGGGCTCAACATCTACATTAGCTGTGCTTAATCTATATTTTACTCGTATTTCATGAAAATAATTAGGTTCAGTCTTTTCACCTTCTGTAACAATTAAAATACGGTCATAACTTTTTCGAATACTCTGTTTACGATCCAGTCTTCTTGCTTGCCTATGTTTTGGTTGGTTATCCGCTCCCATGATATTGTCTCTCGATTAATCAGCAAAAAAAGGAAGTGCGCCATAACGTCCCGTTAAATAACCTTTCTCAATAGCTTCATTTTTTCTTGGGCTAAATTCAACTAAAGAGAACAAGCTAGATATAAGGTCAGAGTCTTTTTCTACGAACCATATTTGGTCAGAATTAAAAACATCACTATTAAGTACCGAAGTATCATGCGTTGAAAAAACTAATTGAGCTCCATTAGGGTTTTTTTCTGGATCATGGAATAACTCAATTAATCGACGAACTAATAAAGTATGTAAACTAGTATCAAGTTCATCAATCAAGATTACTAATCCTTTCTTTAGGATATCCAATATAGGCCCTGCCAAAAAAAGAAGGTTTCGTGTACCTTCAGATTCGTCCCCAAGATTAAAAGTAGCGTTACCCAAACTAGTTTCATGGTGAAAAAGAAGAAGGTTTTCTTCAACATTTTCTTTACGAATATCTGTTTGCCCTGTCGATAAATCAAAATGAACAGATTGCCCTGGAACTTTTTTAGTAACAACTTCAATACGATCAACATCAATATCAGCAGAATTTAAAAATGAGCATATTTCTCTAGAACCCTCCATAGTCCGAAGCATATCAATTGAAACTTTTGAGCTTAATGGCGATAATTCATTGCATACCACTAAATTATTTGAAAACCAACCAAATATAGGGCTTAGCATTTCACTATTCAATTGCACAGCCATTGATAAGAAAAGGGAGTTATGGCGTGTTGACTCCATCCAAGTACTTTTCTTACCTTTAAGGAAAGAGCTTGTCTCATACTCATCTTTTTGAGTGTCGGGATTATATTTTCTGTCAATCCAACGTTGAGGTTTAAACGACTTATAAACCAGTAGATATTCATCAACAATACGCTCTGAATTTAATGAAAAACCATATTGATGCCGAACTCCATCAACTATAAACGTTATCTCAAATTCACTAGGTTGATTAATTGAATCTGCATCTAATTGAAACTGTTGCTCTTTAAATGGTTGCCCTGGTTTTTTTGTTGCTGATCCAAGTACAACAGCCCTCATATACTGAATTGCTTTGATTAGATTAGATTTACCTGAAGCATTTGCACCATATATAACGCTACTACTAAGAAGGCTAGGGACTGAACTAATACCCGTAGAAATGGTATTTGTTTCTTGCTTTGACTTGTTTTTAGCCGCGACAAAACTTAATACTTGCTCTTCACGGAAAGAACGAAAATTTTTAACACGGAATTCAATAATCATTTTCTTTATTTTAAGTAAGGGGCATAATATATAGCTACATTATAGACCTTTAGTACGTAAATGACATTTATTATGATAAATACAATTAAAGTAATTACGCTATAATTATACAAACAGGTCAGGATTAACGACTAAAAGATGGATAAAGCCCTCGTTTTCATCACTATATTTCAGGAATAAAATATTGAAATCTGTTTTAAAACCATTTGTAAGAATTAAGCACACTCATATTAGAGTAGGCCCCCAAATCAATATAAAATAGCTTATGGTAGAAACATACAACTCAGTTAGCTGTTCTAGAGAAGGCGATATATTTCATTATCGCTGGGCCAGGGCAATCGGGCTTAAATTCCACCAATTATTTTGAGCAGGTAATCATCACTCCAGCCTGCTTTTAATCGTTTGGTTTTAACCCCGACCTTTGATGATTTCTCATTCTTTATCAGATTAAGTGCAATGTGCCTGATAACAGCTAGGTTAGATGCACTATAGCCTTGGCGTGTTCGGTTGCTATCTTCATCAAAAGCCATATCAAGAACCCAGTGTAAATTATTCTCAACAGCCCAATGTGCTCGAATAGCATATTCTAATTGTTTAGGGTTTTCTGCACTGAGGCTGCTTATAAAATAACGTGATTCTTCAGTGACTTTATCTTTTATTTCTCTTTTTCCTGTCACTGCAATGATACTTTTCAATCCACTCCACGAATGATTTTTATTTAACCATTCAATTTCATCTGTTACACAAACAGAGCGAGTTTCTATTCGTCCATATCCACCCTCAAAAGTAACTGATGCTGCTTCAGGGGATAAAGACGATTCAAAATACGTTCTGACATCATCGTGTAAATTACCCTGATTTCCTTTCAAGCTGAGAATATAATCTGCTTTCTTTTCTACAATAAGTGCCGCTATCTTTTTTTGGCAACCCATAGCATCCATTGTAATCACTGCGCCAGCAATATCTAAACGAGATAATAGCTTGGGAATAGCCGTAATTTCGTTCGACTTTTCCGCTACTTTAACCTGCCCTAAAACTAAACTATTCTTTTGTGCCCAGGCACTCACCATATAGATTGCAGCTTTGTTTGATGCCTTATCAATACTACGTCTTAGGCATTTTCCATCAATAGCTATTACATCGCCTTCAGTGAGCGTAGCTAAGTCGGCAACCCATTTAGAAAAGCATTCACTAAATTCTTCTGTATCAATAACTGCAAAGACATCACCAAACGTATCATGGGAGGGTATTCCATTTTTCAGATCTAATAAATCAGTAAACCACTCTTCCTTGGCTTCACCAAATTCTTCGATAGCAACCCAGTTATCTGCACCACATATTACCGCACAAAGAGTGATAAAAAATATATCTTGTAACTGGTGCTTTTTTTGCCTGTTAACTCTTGGGTCTTGTATGCTTGAAAAATGGTGGATAATAGAAGCTGATATTTTGTCTGTCATTTTAAATCAAAATGATAGAGTTAATACCTCATCTAAAATATATTTTCAAGCACTTTTAAGCCCGATTGCCCTGATCGCTGGGCCGCTAGGCGTTGCTTAAAATTATTAGATTTTAAACGACATTAGAATACATCACTATTGAAGGACCAAGCGAACCTATAGAGGGCGAACTTGTTATTGTTATTGTTGATGTTGATGTTGATGTTGATGTTGATGAGTATAGTTGTGATGAAAATAATAATAAATCAGAACCAAGGTGTCAGATCTTGTCTTTTGCCTTCCTTTACAGCGCTATTATGTAACTCACTCTTGAATGATGCAAAAAATAAGGGCAAGTATTGGCTATTCTCTGACCTTGTGCCGCCCATTTTTGTTCAGGGGATAAGATAGGTGCTATCGACCCATTGCAGTCAGTAATAGAAATGCTGTTTTCGAGAAAATATTAAACTAATATTTGCATACTTACTTACAAAAAACGATGATTTAAATATATTCCTCTTGAATAACAAATCTCTAAGTCTTTGACATTTAAATTGGCGCTTTCCGCTCCACAACGACCACTCAAGGTTATCAATCAAGCAGAAATAATGTTTAGCCTGCCCTTTTATAAAAGGACATACATTTCATGACTATTTTCTATTGTTATATCGATTTACAATTTCTTTAACATCAGAAATTTCAAACCCATACCGTCGCTTTAAAATACCTAAGCGTTCCTTTTCTGATAATTTTTCAGGCAGGTTTAAAGATTTGATAATATGAAGAACGGGAACCCCTGATGTAGTTTCAACCCCCTTTAATGTCATTGAACCATATATTGGAATATCTTTTAATTTACGAATTGAAAGAGATAGTTCTCCTTTGTTGCTGGTGTCCCTTACTGTTGGAACTAGTAAAGGTGAGACAGCTAAAGAAACCACAGATATTAGCCCAACGATACCTAGCCCAACTCGATAACCCGAGGCAACGCGAGGTTTACCAGAGATAACACTTACGATCCAATTCCAATGCAATACTAAGTGAAATGTGAGCACTAAAAAAAAGACCATGGATACCCAGAAATGGATATCACCCCATTCATGTCTATTTAGGCTCCAGATTGTTGAATAATATCCGCTACCAGGAGGTAGTATATATCGCAAAAGCACACCAGTAGTGGTAAGCAGAACAAATCCAACAAACGCCACAATATCGATAATAAAGTTAAGATTGGTTCGTTTCATCTGAATATCACCATAGCTCACATTTTTTAATTTAAATTATTTTCCAGAACTATCACCCATTACACTTTGACACTAGTAAGTATCAAACTTTAGTTATGAACACTCTTTGTTAACACCTATCAAGCCATAAACGAATTGTTTTATCACAAGCAATAACGATATGAATGGTAAATCCAACAGCAAAAATATGTAACCAATCATTCAGACCAATTGGTGCTGTATGAAATAGTTGGTTCATTATTGGCAAATAAGTAAATGCCAATTGTGCCATTATCATAAAAAATATACCGCCCCAGACCCACATATTACTAAATAAACCCAGACTAAACATAGATAGCCGCAATGATCGACAATTCAGTAAATAGAAAGATTCACCTACGGCAAAAACATTGATGGCTATTGTTCGAGCCTGTTCTTCACTTGCTCCATGATGTAGCGCCCATTCAAACAAGCCAAAAGCACCTGCAAGCAGCATAATGCCCACTAAAAAAATACGAAAAATCAGTTCCCCTTTTAGGATAGGCAGTGATGGGACCCTTGGTGGTTTGGACATTAAACCAGGTTCTCGAGGTTCAAAAGCAAGAGTCAAGCCAAGAAATACAGCAGCCGTCATATTAATCCACAATGCCTGAACAGGAAGTACGGGTAATGTTTCACCCGTTAAGACAGCAACCATAATAACTAGACCCTCACCAAAATTGGTTGCCAAGATAAAACTGAGAAATTTGATCAGATTGTCTAATACCCCCCGCCCTTCTTCTACAGCTGCTTCAATAGTGGCAAAATTATCATTTGTCAGCACCATATCAGCGGCTTCTTTAGCCACTTCAGTACCCGTAACTCCCATAGCTACCCCGATATCCGCTTTACGTAACGCAGGTGCATCATTAACACCATCACCCGTCATGGCGACAATATCACCTTGAGCTTGTAATGCTTCGACTAAACGTAATTTTTGCTCTGGAGTCACTCTGGCAAAAACTGATGTTGTACTTGCTAACTGAATCAATTCAGAATCAAGTATGTTTTCTAAATCTCTACCATTAAGTACTTTGGCTGACTTATCCGTTAAGCCTAGTTGTTTAGCAATTGCCCAAGCAGTTGCGGGGTGATCCCCTGTAATCATTTTGACTTTTATCCCTGCTGTCTGACAAGCCGATATCGCTTGCATTGCCTCTTCCCGAGGAGGGTCAATCATTCCCTGTAAGCCAATAAATTCTAACCCACTTACGACAGTATTGTGATCAATACACTGCGTATTTATTGGAACAATCAATCTAGCAAAAGCTAAAACACGTAATCCTTGATTAGCAATTAATTCAACTTGGTGATGAATCTGTTGATGATTTAATGGCAAAAGCTCATCATTTTCCGCTAATAATGAATTGCAGCGTTGTAAAATACTTTCTACTGAACCTTTTAGATAAACTATGCATTTTTCAGGGCTTTTACATTCGTGTAAGGTAGCCATATATTGATGCTGAGATTCAAAGGGAATCGTATCCTGTCTAGGATTTTCCTCTAGTAATAACTTGTTATCCAGTCCTGCTTTACAGGCTGAAACAAGTAAAGCTCCCTCGGTGGGGTCGCCTTCAATTAACCAACCTTGTTCAGTGTGTTTTAATACAGCGTCATTACACAATAAGCCTGCTTGTAATAGCTCTAACAGCACAGACTGGTTTTTTATATCACATACCTGATTAGCTAGTTGAATATGACCACTAGGCTCATAACCTATACCACTCACGTCAAACTGTTCATGATTTGCCCAAAGCTTCTGTACTGTCATTTGGTTACAGGTAAGTGTGCCTGTTTTATCTGAACAGATAATGGTCGTACTGCCTAAAGTTTCCACCGCAGGAAGATGGCGAATTATAGCATGTCGTTTAGCCATTCTAGACACACCAATGGCTAAGGTAATAGTCATTACAGTGGGAAGCCCTTCAGGTATCATCGCTACCGATAAAGCTACTGACGCTAGAAACAAAGTTTCCCAACTATCACCATGCCAGAGTCCAAATAAAAAAGTAATGGCTGCCAACCCAAGAATAACAAATAATAGAATATGACTAAATTTCTCTATTTTTCGGGTTAGAGGCGTGGCTAGAACCTCTGCGCTAGTAATCAATTGAGAAATACAGCCAATCTCAGTATCATCCCCCGTTGCAATAACAACACCTATCCCCGTTCCATAAGTAACTAACGTAGAGGAATAAAGCATATTGGTACGATCAGCCAGTAAAGTATCATGCTCCAGAACAGAGACAAGCTTACTAACAGGAATGGATTCTCCTGTTAATGCAGACTCATCAATCTGTAATTCTCGTCCATTTAAGAGGCGCATATCAGCAGGGACTTTGTCACCTGATTGTAAGAGCACGATATCCCCAGGGACTAAATTTTTAGCATCTATTCGTTGTTTCTCTCCTGAGCGCAGAACAGTAGATTCAGTTACCAGCGCGTGAGTCAGTGCTTCTAAAGCATTTAACGCTTTATTTTCCTGAATAAATCCGATGATAGCATTGAGTAAAACTACGCCAAAAATAACACCACCAGCGACCCAGTCATCCAGATATAATTTAACGCCAATAGCCACTAACAATATATAAACCAAAGCTTGATGAAATTGGAGTAAAAAACGTAATAAAGGTCCCTTACCCTTTTTTATTGTCAGTGTATTAGAGCCAAAGTTCTGCCTACGGTCTTCACTATCAAATTGATCCAGTCCAATATCAGTATCAACATCTAACAGATCAACCACCTCCACTTCAGGAAGGTGATGCCAGTGTCTATTCAAAAGTATTGTCATAACAACTACCTTATCTAATGATATGCTGCTAGTAATTACAAGACAGAATGTCTGCAAAAAATGGTGACTTATAAATGCACACTCTGTTTATCTAAGCTACTTTAATTATAGACCTGTTTAGAGTTAGGCCTTGTTTATTATTCCTTATTTTTAAGGAATAATGTTACAAACTGGTGCTTATACGGCGACTGAACTTCCTTGTGTGCTCCACTTTTTATATGGTTTCAACCACAAAACCGCTTTGTTTTACCACCTGATCTATAAATTTCGAGTTTTTACACAGTCTGGACCCATAAGAGACATAGGATAAATTATTTATGTCACGGAGTAACATCAAAATAACTAGCTTGTCTGATTGATTATTTGATTATAAAAATCTGGAATAGCAGCCATATTTTCCACTTCAGAATTTAATTTGTACCTGACCCCAGTTATTCTAACCAGTAACTTTAAACCCCAAGTCATGGCAACTAGAGTGTCTAGTTATGCGAAATACTTACCACCCCAACTTATACTGTTTTCACTAACTTCTTCATATTTCGCCATCTCCTTGAAATAAGAGCGTCCACTTCCCATATCAATTTCTTCACAAAAGACTATTTCCTCGTATGGCTCACCTTTATTAGCGAAATGACAATAAATATGAGGAAAATAATAGTATTCATCTCCTTCAAAATTGACTCCCTCGATAAATTCATAGGGGATCTTACCAATCATATACACTTTTATATCGCCTTTTTCTCCATCCTTGTAGTTAGTAAAACGCCATCCATCTGGTCCTTCAGATAATGTACCAAACCTTAAGCTGACCATTATTCCTTTATGGTATGTATCAACAAGTCCTGCACGAAACCATGCTGATATTCCCTTATCTTTTTCGACTATGTCAGGATATGAATCCATGCGGTTTACATGCCGGATAATCACATCTTTGCGAAGCTTCTCTGCCTTACATTTATATATTTCTTCTTGAAATTGCTTCCGAAGCTCTTCTCTATGCTTAACTAGTTCACCTGGGGTAAGATTTTTTCCCTCTCTTTTAATTAGATGAACTTCGTACCTGCGAAATATTTCCATGGCAACAAAAACTAACCCACCCAAAAAAAGCCAAGGCTCATAGTTTCCTGCTGGATCATTAGCCCATTTGTAACCGAAATATGCACAAAGAATTAGTACCAATATTTCAATAATAGCAACCGTAATTTTTACCAAGGCTACTTCTCCTTATTACACATAACAGTTTATTAGACAGAATGCCATAGTATCTGAAATAGACAGAAGTCTATCTATATACTTTTATATTACATTATATTTGTTCTTTTAAAAAAGGTAATTCTAACACCATTATGATTACACTTGGCGAGATGACTTTTTGATCTATCTTTTAGAGAATTAAGAGCCCTCAAATGCAACTCAAGGTAAATGACCAGAACTATTTAATACCTGCAATATAGATCAATGAACATTACAGATTTGGTTTAATAAAATTGAAACAATGGATAGGCCAGATCAAATTGAGCCTTACTTTGATGTGACAACTTAGTGCAAGACTCTCAGAAGATAATCAACGATCTCAATAGTGATGGAAATTTAACACTGGTTCAACTCTTGATTACACTTACACCTATATTGAAGACAGCAGAGATATTACAGAGTTTAACTATGATGGTGAGACTTTACTGCTACTGATTTTATAATACTACTCAAAGAAGGCTACCGCGCTACGCTTATTTCCCCCATAGAAATCAACAATATAATGGCGCGCCCGAGATGATTCGAACATCCGACATTCGCCTTCGGAGGGCGACACTCTATCCAGCTGAGCTACGGGCGCTTATTATGTAGAGGTGCAATTATACGGGAAAAAATATCACTCAGGCTATTTTTTGGCTTTCAGTTTAGCTAATATCTGCTTTTGTTTTTTTAATCGTTCAGCTTTTTCTTCTAACTGCTTTCCTAAGCGTTGTTGCTTGTTCTTGTATCGCAGTTTGGCATGGTCGGCCATTGCTTGATCCCAAGAAGGTGATTCAATATCTTGCATGATAATACAATCAACTGGACAGGGAGCTATACATAACTCACAGCCTGTACATTCATCTGCAATAACCGTATGCATCTGTTTATTTGCACCAAGTATGGCATCTACTGGGCATGGAGGTAGGCATTTGGTACAACCGATACAGTCTTCTTCAATAATAAAGGCTACTTTTCTTGGCTGTTCTATTCCAAACTTGGGATTTAGTGGTTTTTCTTCTACCCCTAATAACGATGCTAGCTTTTTAATGCCTGCTTCACCACCTGGAGGGCATTGATTTATTTCTGCCTGATTTTCACTAATTGCCTGCGCATAGGGTTTGCAACCTGAGTAGCCACATTTTGTACATTGTGTTTGTGGTAACAGAGCATCAATTTTTTCTACTAGGGACTGAGTCATCTGTACTCAATTTCCTGCTAACATTGCTTCAATGTCATTTTCTACAGTATCAATACCTTTTAAGCCATATTTTTCAGCGAGTAATTCTAAAATTTCTGGGGTAAAAAATGGGGGTAAGGTTGGCCCAACTCGCATATTTTTATAACCTAATGCAAATAAAGATAGCATCATTAAAATCGTTTTTTGTTCGTACCAGGCTATATTAAAGGAGACTGGTAATGCAGTTAATTCTGTCATTCCTAAAGATTGCTGAAGTTGTTGCAAGAAATTAATAATAACGCTGAAATCATTACTTTGCCCTGCATCTAATAGTCTAGGAATCCCGTCAATTTCACCAAAATCATGTTTTAGAAGGCGATATTTAACATCACCCGCAGTAATAATCAGTGTGTTTTCTGGCAATGCTTCTGCTAGTTCAGTGTAATATTTACGCTCTTTATGACGACCATCAGTGCCTGCTAGCACAATAATACGTTTTATTTTATCCGCTTTAATCGCTTCTGCAATATTAGTCACTTGCCCAGTTAAAGCATTAAGACCATAACCTGTTACATAAGAGCCTTCTGTTAAAGCCGTCGGTATTTCACTTTTTTGAGCAAGTTCTATAATTTGACTAAAGTCTTTTCGTTGCTCTGGTTTACGATCAGCTATATGGGTTACATCTGGCCAAGCCACCATGCCTGTACTAAATAACTTTTCTTGATAAGTTTTCTTAGGCATTTGAATACTATTAGTCGTCACTAGAATTAGCCCATTAAACTTAGGAAATTCCGTTTTTTGAGCTTGCCACGCGCCACCGTAATTAGCGACTAAATTGAAATACTTTTTAAATGCAGGATAAGCATGAGCCGAAAGCGCTTCACCATGGGTATAAACATCAACCCCTGTCCCTGCTGTTTGTTCTAATAAGTCTTCAATATCTTGTAAATCATGACCTGATACTAAAATACCAGGGTTTTCTAAAGTATCAAGATGTACTGTTGTTGGTACTGGAGCTCCAAACTTTTTACTGTTGGCTTTTTCTAAAAGTGTCATAGCTGCTAAACCAAGTTCGCCACTGTGTGTAACTAAGGCTAAAACTTCATCAAGTGTATTAGTTTTATTTAAAACAAAACTCAATGCTTGATACATAAAATGATATTGTTCAGCTGATTCAATATTCATTTCTAAATTATGTACTGCTAAAGAACCTAAACCTTTTACTGCATATAATAAGGTTTCTTGTAATGCATGGATATCAGGGTCTAGCGACTCATTGTCTTTTTCTACCCCTACCTCAGCACCTTTATCGGTATAAGCTTGCTCATCAATAGCTTCATATTGCCAGGTAGCTTCTTCGGCTAATGTTTGATTAAACTCTTGCTGGTTTTTTTGTTGGTAAGCTGTTAAAAATTGCTGGCGAATTGAGTTTCTTCTTCTAACTGCTTCATCAATTAAACTAACAAATTCTGTTGCTGAGAAATTAACGTTGGTTACCATCGAGAATAGCGCTTTAGCCATAAATCGATTGGTTTTATCACTGACTAAGTTAAATTCTTCTGCCTGATGACAATAGAATGCTAGCCCTTTTAAGCTGAACATCAGCATATCTTGCAGACTGGATACATTCTCTTTTTTACCGCAAATCCCTGTCTTATCGCAGACTAGGTTTTTCTTGGCTTCTTGGCAGTGATAACAAAACATTTTTTATCTCTATAATGATTTTGAGGGTTAAAAGAGAATGTTGTAAAAAGATTTTTTTAATTTCTCCTCACCCAACCCTCCCCATCAAGGGAGGGCTAAAAACAAAGAGCCTTTGGCTCTAAGCCCTCTCATGCTGGAGAGGGTTGGGTGAGGAGAATTTTAATCCTTCTCTTTTCTCATTATTCTTTGTTTTTTATGCTATTTTACTCGCATACCAGCTTGCGCGCCTTCGTCAGGATTTAACACCCATAATTCTTTTCCACCAGGCCCTGCAGCTAAAACCATACCTTCTGACATGCCAAAACGCATTTTTCTTGCTTTTAAGTTAGCAACAACAACCGTTAATTTACCTTCTAGGTCTTCTGGTGCATAAGCTGATTTAATCCCGGCAAATACATTACGGGTTTCATCACCTATATCAACAGTCAGTTGTAATAATTTATCAGCACCTTCTACATGTTCGGCTTTAATAATTTTTGCGATACGTAAATCAATTTTAGCAAAGTCATCAAATTCAATAGTATCTGCAATCGGCTCATGCTTTTTAGCAGGCGCTTCAGGTTCTTTTACTAAGTTATCTTTTGATGCTTCAACAATCGCTTCAATTTTATCTGCTTCAACACGTGTCATTAACGGTTTGAATTTTTTAATTTCGTGGTCTAGTAATGGTTTTGCTTCCGTTGGCCAAGCTTGTGATTCGATATTTAAGAAATCTTCTGTATTTTCTGCCAATACTGGAATAACAGGTTTTAAGTAAGCGACTAATAATCGAAATAAGTTAATACCCATTGAACAAATTTCATGCAGTTCGGTATCTTTACCTTCTTCTTTAGCCACTAACCACGGTTTTTTCTCATCAATATATTGATTAGCTTTATCCGCTAAGGCCATAATTTCACGCATGGCTTTACCAAATTCACGATTTTCGTAAAATTCAGCAATAACACCATTAGCATCAATAAACTGTTGAAATAATTCTGGCTCTGCACAGCTTGGCGATAATTTTCCATCAAACCGTTTTTTGATAAAGCCACTGCTTCGGCTAGCAATATTAACCACTTTACCGACTAAATCTGAATTAACCCTTTGCGTAAAATCATCAAAATTCAAATCAAGATCATCAATACCACTGGTTAATTTAGCAGCAAAGTAATAACGTAAATATTCTGGGTTTAAATGCTCTAAATAAGTACGGGCTTTAATAAATGTGCCGCGTGATTTAGACATTTTTTCGCCATTCACGGTTAGAAAACCGTGTGAGAAAACTGCACTAGGTGTTCTAAAGTCAGCACCATGTAACATGGCAGGCCAGAATAAAGCATGGAAATAAATAATATCTTTACCAATAAAGTGATAAAGCTCTACATCGCTGTCTTTACCCCAATACTCATCAAAATCTAAACCTTGTTTATCACATAGGTTTTTAAAGCTGGCCATGTAGCCAATCGGTGCATCTAGCCAAACGTAAAAATATTTACCAGGTGCATCTGGAATTTCAAAACCAAAATAAGGTGCATCACGAGAAATATCCCATTGATGTAGGCCATTGTCTAACCATTCAGCCATTTTGTTACGTACTTCTGGTTGTAGATGGCCTTCTGCTGTCGTCCAAGTTCGTAACATTTCAGCAAAATCAGCTAAATCAAAAAAGTAATGTTCAGAATCTTTTTCGATAGGTTTTTCACCTGAGACAACTGATACTGCATTTTTTAATTCGACAGGGGAATAGGTTGCGCCACAGGCTTCACAGTTATCGCCGTATTGGTCTTTCGCGCCACATTTAGGGCATTCACCTTTAATGAATCGATCAGGTAAAAACATGTTTTTTACTGGATCGTATGCCTGAGTAATAGTACGTTTGCTGATATGCCCGCCATCACGTAAACGGGTATAAATTAAGGCTGAAAATTCTTTGTTTTCGTCAGAATGGGTGGTGTGATAATTATCAAAAGCAACACCAAACTCATCAAAATCTGCACGATGTTCTTTTTCTACATCAGCAATTAACTGTTCTGGAGTAATACCTTCCTTATCTGCACGTAACATAATAGGCGTGCCATGCGTATCATCCGCACAAATGTATAAACATTGATTACCACGTTGTTTTTGAAAACGAGTCCAGATATCAGTCTGAATATATTCAACCAGATGACCTAAATGAATAGGGCCATTGGCATAAGGTAATGCACTAGTAACAAGGATTTTTCTTTCAGACATGGGTAAATGGTAATCACAACAAAAACGAACTGACCATTATGCCATAAAAAAGCATCATTTTCATGAGCTTGGGGGGAGTAACTGTAGATTTATAAAATAGCCTGTTAATTTAAGAAGTAAGATAAATATCTCACTTCTTAAAAAACAATAATTTTACTTAGAATTCATAAAATCTTGCACGAAGTGTATGGTAATGCTTTACACCTGCTTCTAGATGTTTTTCAGCTTTTTCCATCTCACCTTTACGTACTGCAAATCTTGCTTTCTTCATTTGTGAAGAAGCTTTCATTTTATTTGGCCCCAGACGAGTCACTTCAATTTCTTTTGCTATTTGTTTGGTTTCTTTAATAAATCCTAAAACTACATCTTTATCCTCACCGGCTTTAATAGCAGCAAGCGCCTCTTCTGCATGCTTTACCGTTGTCTCAATGGCATAAGTGACTTCTTCCATTGTTGGGTTTTCAATTTTACCTGCCGCACTGGATGATGTTGCTGTTAATCCTAAAGTAATTGCTAATAAAAAAGATAATAATATTTTCTTTGTAAAAACCATTGGGGAATTGACCTCTTTGTAGTTAAAGACAGATATTTATTATATCCCCGAAAGATATAAAATACCCCTTTCACTTGATATTTTATAAATAGATACTATATCCTTACTTAATTACTAGGTTATTATTTTTAATCGGAGTCTTAAATGACACAATTTACCAAAGCAGCCGTTGAAGAGTTGCTTAAAACACTTATTGATCCCAATGTTGAAACAGATTTAATCACTGCTAAATCTGTTAAAAATATTATGATTGAAGATAACAATGTCAGCGTGACTATTGAGCTAGGCTATCCCGCTAAAAGTTATCTAGACACTTTACAGGCTATGGTAAAAGAAAAGCTGCAAGGGCTTGCTGGTGTTGGCAGTGTTATGGTCAGTGTAAGCTCTAATATCATTTCTCATTCTGTACAACAAAGCTTGCAACCTATCCCGAATGTAAAAAATATAATTGCTGTAGCTTCTGGCAAAGGTGGCGTAGGTAAATCAACGACTTCTGTTAATTTAGCACTGGCTTTAGCTGCAGAAGGTGCAACGGTTGGTATTTTAGATGCTGACATATACGGCCCAAGTATTCCAACAATGTTGGGTTTATCTGGTTACCCTGCCAGTGATGATGGCAAAAGAATGAATCCTAAAGTTTCATTTGGTGTTCAAACTATTTCTATTGGTTATTTGATTGAAGAAGATCAACCCATGATTTGGCGTGGTCCAATGGTAACTAATGCCCTACAACAATTATTAAAGGATACAAACTGGGATAATATTGATTATTTAATCGTTGATTTACCACCCGGTACTGGTGATATTCAATTAACGCTTTCTCAGCAAATCCCTGTGACAGGTGCTGTTATCGTTACTACTCCACAAGATATTGCTTTGATTGATGCTCAACGTGGCTTAGGTATGTTTGAAAAAGTAAACGTACCTGTACTGGGTATCATTGAAAATATGAGCATGCATATTTGTAGTAATTGTGGTCATGAAGAAGCTATTTTTGGTGAAGGTGGCGGTGAAGCTATGGCTAAGAAAAATAACATTGAGTTATTAGGTTCGCTACCTTTAGATATTAAAATTCGTGAATTTGCTGATTCAGGTCGACCTACTGTTGTTGCTGATCCTGATGGTCGTCCTACTGAGATTTATAAATCTATTGCTCGTAAAATGGCCGGTAAACTGGCCTTAAAAGGCAAAGATTACAGTAGTAAATTTCCTAATATTGTTATTAAAAATACATAAATCTTATGACGTAGCCTTGATGTAGCAGGGCGGAATCAAGGGATCTTACTATTAAAACCTTGATTCCACTTTATTTCATCAAGGCTACTTTTTCATATCGCCTATAGGTGCTGCATAGGCATCTGACACTAAGGTATTTACATTACTACCTGTTAACGCTTTTAAAAACTCTACTAACTCTGTTATTTCATTTTCTGTTAAATCTAACGGTTTAATTAATGGATCAAGCATCTCGTTGCTTACCCCGCCTTGATTATAAAAGCGAACAACATCTTCTAAAGTTGATAGTGAACCATTATGCATATATGGTGCGGTTAAACTTATGTTGCGTAAAGAAGGGGTTTTATATTTCCAGCGATCCTTTGGATTTTGAGTGATTTCATACAGCCCTAAATCATTGGGTTTAGTTTCAGAAATTGATTCTAATTGTTGGCTATCTACCTCTATAAAGACATCTGGTGCAATTTGTATTTTCTGATCTTTAGTTTGTTTTCCCATAGAGTCTTTATAGCCAACCCCTGTATTATGCAATTGATCATCACTGAATAAGGCATAGTTCTTATCAATGGTATGACATGCATTACAGCCTGCTTTTCCCGTAAATAATTTAAAACCTTTTTTTACATCTTCCTTAACTGCCTTTGATTTTTTTCCAAAATACCATTGATCAAAAAGGGAGTTAGCTGAATTTAAACTACGCTCATAACTGGCAATAGCTTTGCCTATAGTGAGCATATTGGCTGGTTTAGAAAAAACTTGTTCAAATAGGCCTTTATAATCCTTTAAAGATTTTATTTTATC
>Ga0105355_10000750_pt1 | contig 30069 bp, 30 predicted proteins | sample GOMGulsemesocosm_2_FD_83508 | JGI IMG/M metagenome (GOLD analysis project Ga0105355, IMG submission 83508) | Methane-oxidizing microbial communities from mesocosms in the Gulf of Mexico - GOM9C Gulf of Mexico | ecosystem: Environmental > Aquatic > Marine > Cold seeps | place: Gulf of Mexico...
AAAACAAAAATACTTAATGCTGCTGAGCAACTTTTTGCTGAGCGTGGATTTGCAGACACCTCACTTAGATTAATTACCAGTCAAGCAGAGGTAAACTTGGCTTCAGTTAATTATCATTTCGGCTCAAAGAAAGAACTTATCCAAGCTGTATTAGCCCGCTACTTAGACGTATTCTCACCTGCGCTAGAGTCATCTTTGCAAGGACTGGTCGACAAAGGTGAACGCATTAATCAAATTGATGTTTTTAATTGTCTGATTGAACCTTTATTGTCACTTGATACATTCCGTCATCAAGGTACTACGATGTTTTTAAGCTTACTGGGTCGTGGCTACGTAGAAAGCCAAGGTCACTTACGTTGGTACATAATGACCAATTACGGCAAAGTTGTAGGCACCTTTAATCATGTGGTAAAAGAGGCAAATCCTCATTTATCGGTTGAAGAAATCTTTTGGCGACTACATTTCACTTTAGGATCCGTTGTATTTACCATGGCATCAAGTAAAGCACTTATTGATATTGCCAAAGCAGATTTTAATGAAGATGTCGATATTGAAGGATTAATACACCGCGTAATTCCATTTATTGCGGCTGGTGTTAGTAGCCCATCATTCTAATTTTTAAACCCACATAAAGTGGGTTTTTTTATGCCTGTAATTCGAGGGGCAACCGGCGTGACACACTGCTTAAAATTCAATGATTACGTTGGTGTACTGCGTGTTTAACAAGAATAATTATAAGGAAGGTTAGTATGGACGCCATACATAATTTTTTGACATTTTTAGACAGTTTCTTGGGTGGTGCAGGCTACTTTCCATTTTTATTACTCGGTACAGGTCTTTTTTTTACCGTTTACCTTGGCTTTCCACAAGTTAGGTACTTTAAGCATGCTTGGAATGTTGTTACAGGGAAATATGCACAGAATGATGAGCAAGGAGATACCACTCATTTTCAAGCGTTAGCCACAGCATTATCTGGCACCATTGGAACCGGTAATATTGGTGGGGTGGCATTTGCACTGTATCTGGGTGGGCCTGCGGCTTTGTTTTGGATGTGGGCGACCGCATTTTTTGGCATGACGACAAAGTTTGTTGAGGTGACTCTATCTCATAAATATCGAGACAAGGTTGAAGATGGCACCATGGCGGGTGGTCCAATGTATTACATGGATAAAGGCCTAAACATGAAGTGGTTAGCTGTTATCTTTGCCGTTGCTACAATTATTTCGTCTTTTGGCACAGGTAATATGCCTCAAGTTAATAATATAGCTGTGGGAATGCAGGACAGCTTCGGTATAGACCGCATGTTAACCGGTGGGATCTTATCTATTATTTTAGGCTTAGTAATATTGGGTGGTATTTCTCGGATCGCAAAGGTCACTTCTACAATAGTGCCTATTATGTCGGTAGTTTATATCATTGGTGCACTGGCTGTTATTGTCTATAACATTGATAATTTAGTCCCTTCATTCTTTTCTGTGTTTGAACATGCATTTACTGGCTCTGCTGCTGTCGGCGGATTTTTAGGCGCAAGTTTTGCCTATGCTTTTAACCGAGGTGTTAACCGCGGCTTATTTTCAAATGAAGCGGGACAGGGTAGTGCGCCTATTGCGCATGCTTCGGCCAAAACAGATCAGCCAGTGGCTGAAGGCATGGTCTCCATTTTAGAACCCTTTATTGATACCATCGTTATTTGTACATTAACTGGTATGGTAATTTTAACATCCGGGGTTTGGAATAAGAAATTTGACAATACTTTTCAGCGAGCTGATATGACATATCTTGCGGGACATATTACAGACACAGATAGTAAAGATCGCGCTCAATTATTCAATTTAATCAATGATGATAAAACAACAATAGTGCCCTTTAGTGGAGAAATATCGGTCATTGATGGTAATGCAATTACAAATGGTTTCACCTTACTTGCTGCTCGTTCAATTGCTGAAGATGTACGCTACAGCATTAATGGTCAGCCTTTTAATGGTTCGCTAAAAGTAACAGAAGGTAGTCTCGAAAATGCAGCCATCGATGTGATGGGAAAATCTTTACTCCATTCTGTAAAGCTAACAACCATTGCCTTTAAGCAAGGATATTTCGGTCAATACGGCCAGTACATCGTTTCAATTGGTCTATTATTATTCGCATTCTCTACTGCAATAGCATGGTCGTATTATGGCGATCGCGCTGTTACTTATCTGTGGGGCACAAAGTGGGTAAATACATATCGTGTATTCTACGTTGGCGGATTCTTTTGGGCCTCTTTTGCTGATACGACATTAGTGTGGACGCTCGCAGCCGTATCCATTGTTTTGATGGCGTTACCCAATTTGTTTGGGATCTTAATGCTAGCTAAAGAAATGAAAGGGCTTGTTAAAGAGTACTGGCAAAACTTTAATCCTAATGATTGATATACCACTCGTTAGACCATCAACAAAGCCCTCGATTATGAGGGCTTTTTATTTACATTAAATCCATGCTCAGCTAGAATCTGAGCCACATAAAATTGACAAGAGTTCATTATGGCTATAATTAATTGTCCATCGTGCAATGAACAAATATCCGATAAGGCTAAAGAGTGTATTCATTGTGATGCTTCAATGGATAAGTTGGCACCAGCGAACCCGAAGGGATCAGTCAAAGTACAACGCATTAAAGCTATCCAAGCAATTCAATTACAAACAATGTTGGCATTACTGGTTAGTATTGCTGGCTTTGTTTTTTATTACTGGGAAGATGTCGGTGATGAAGAAATGCAGCAATGGGTTGGAATGGGCGCAATTATTACCGGCATGGTTTGGTATTTAATTAATCGCATTAGAATGAGTTATTTGATAAAGAAATATAAAAAATAGCGTCAATTGTATAACGCTACCGGAGTAATACATGCACATCGATCAACTTATTAACGCAATGTCACCACATGTTTATGAAATATTAAAACAAGGTGTAGAAATTGGAAAGTGGCCAAATGGCATTGAGTTAACCGCCGAGCAGCGGGAAAAAGCAACTCAGGCAATGATGTTATATCAAGGTACACATCTTGCCCAAACCGATCACATGACCGTAGGTAAAGATGGGGTTATTAACCACCACAGCAAGTCACAATTAAAAAATCAATTTAATGATGATGAGATCATACGTCAATCAGTATAGTCATCCCAAAATAGGCAATTAAGATTAAGACTCTCAGTAAGGCGCAAAAATTACGAATAGCTGTTGGCCAAAAATTAATGCTCGATATTCGATATTTTTGCGCTAAAAGTGTGGCCAATTCATCGTTAGATAATCAATTAGTTGGTTATCAGCCACATGAAAGTCAATCAACAGTGGTAAAGCCCTCAGTCACTTCTTTACCTGCACCAGTTGCTACACTGTTAAAAGAACTGCACATCGGTGGTGTTATTCTTTTTTCTGAAAACTTAATTGATGAGCCCCAAATTAGTCAGCTAACCTCAGATATTCAAGCATGCTGTGTCGACAACAGCCTACCAATGTTCATTTCAGTTGATCAAGAAGGCGGGCGGGTCGCTCGGTTGCCCCGTGATAACTGGCCTGCGTTCACAGGGAATATGTCAATTGGCGCGCTCAAAGATAAAAGAGATAGTGAGGCATCGTATGATGTCGGTAAAGCTATTGGACAACAGCTTTTCTCTTTAGGTATCAATGTTAATCATGCGCCTACCGTTGATGTAAATATTAATCATCAAAATCCAGTCATCAATGTCCGGTCCTTTGGTGATAATGCACAACGCGTGTCTAACCTAGGACAAGAAATGGGCCGAGGGATGATGAGTGCTGGCATTATACCCACCTTCAAACATTTCCCTGGTCATGGCGACACATTTGTTGATAGCCACACTGGATTACCTAGCGTTAACCATGATATTGACACCGTTCACAATGTAGACTTACTACCCTTTAAGCAAGCCATTGATAATGACGTAGCCTCGATGATCATGACGGCACATATTCAGTACCCAGCACTAGACTCCACAACGTTAATGACAAAAAATGGTGAAACCTTAATACGCCCGGCAACTTTATCAAAAAGCATATTAACCGAATTATTGCGTAATGAACTCTGTTATAACGGGGTTGTAATAACCGACGCATTAGATATGGCGAGTATAAGTAAATACTTTACGCCCGCGAGTGCAATTATAGAGACCTTTAAAGCTGGTAGCGATATAGCTTTAATGCCGTTTAAGATACATACCATTGGTGGGATTGAAGCTTTTTATCAGTTATTTGATGAAGTTGTGGCGGTTATTGAAAATGACTCTGAACTTTGTGAACAAGTGTTACAATCTTTTGACCGCGTTAAATGTCTAAAAGCGAGTTTTGGATCTAGGTCTCAAACTAAAAGTTTAGGCGCACAGACGATTGCTCAGCATCGCCAACTTGAACGAGAGATTGCATTGGGCTCATTAGTAAAACTTTCACATAGCAATCCAATCGATTTTATAAAATTTGATAAAATTTGTTTAGTTTTTCCAAGTAAAGAGCAAGCAAACGCATTACATACTGAACTCACCAATACATCGCCTGGCATCACTAAATATTTAAGTTTTCATTGTGCTGACTATAAAGATTTAAATGCTATTACAGACATCACTTCAGCCACGTTGCTGGTTTTGGGCGTTGAAGATAAAAAAAGTGCCGTTGTTCTTGGGGGCGTAGATGATTTAACGCAGGAATCAAAGGATGCAGTCAGTCAAGAAGGTACTGTGGATATTGCACAGAATTTGCTGTCAGAACATGAAATTCGCGGCGGTGAGTCTGTGTTTATTTCTTTAAAAGCGCCATATCATCTATCTGATTATATAAAGTTGGCGACCTATTCTTTTGCAAGCTTCGATGGAAGTACCTACAAAAATATTGATGATGAAGAGACTGGGCCAGCATTTTGGGCGCTGGCTCAAGTATTACTTAATAAAAATGAAGCCATTGGCAAGTTACCAATCACCCCTTAGTGGTATATCTTTTATGAAAGCTCGCCGGCAACACTTTGTTGCATGATAGTTTTAATACTTTCAAAGTCTTGATCATTACTTAATAGCCAATGTAATTTAGTCAGCGCTGCTTCAATTGTCATATCACTTCCGCTAATCACACCAATTCTTGCCAGTGCATTGCCTGTAGCATAACCAGCCATATTTACTTTTCCACGTTGACATTGGCTAAGGTTAATAATGGCAATACCGTTTTCATTTGCATGAGCTAGCACATTAAGTAATGCCGGATCCTGTGGGGCATTTCCAACACCATAGCTCAACATTATTAGCGCTTTGACTGGTTGTTTGATGATATTTGCAACGACACTAGCGTCTATTCCCGGGTATAGCATCACAACGCCAACTGCTTGACTGGTGATATCCGCGACTTCAAACGCCATTGTTGGTTGCTTGTTAAGTACGCCTTCAACCAATTCTATGTTTATGCCTACATTTAAAAGCTCGGCCAAATTTGGTGATTCAAATGCATTAAAGCCATCTGCATAGGCTTTTGTTGCTCTGTTACCACGAAGTAATTTGTTATTGAAAAACAAAGTTACTTCATTGATTGGGTAATAAGCAGCTAAAAATAATGCATTTTGCAAGTTTGATTGACCATCAGAACGTAGCTGGGCAAAGGGAATTTGAGATCCTGTGACAATGACAGGTTTCGTTAATCCGCGCAGCATAAACGATAGCGCAGACGAAGTGTACGCCATTGTATCAGTGCCGTGTAATATCACGAATCCATCATACTCATCATATCTTGACTTAATATCTTGTGCGATTCGTTGCCAGTCACTTGGTTTCATATCAGACGAATCAATGAGTGGCGAATATTCATTAATCGTATAGTCCGGCATTTCACTACGGCTAAACTCAGGTGATTGATTGACACAGTCTGTTAAAAAACCTGTTTGTGGTACAAATCCATTAGGTGATGGTGTCATGCCAATGGTACCGCCAGTATAGGCAATATAAATGCGTTTTTTAGTCATAACAATATTCTCAATAACAACTGGTTATATAACGGGAATGAATGGCGAAAGGGTAACATAAACTCGCAAAGATAAAACTCAAATCGATGATTAATGCGAATATTTGAAGGAGGGGTAAGATGATGCGCCTCCTATTACGTGTGTTTGCAATAATAGGAGGCGAAGGAAGGGTAAATTCTAATGAATTATTTGATTATTTTGTACATTCCATACAATACAAATAAGCATTTTGTGGGTCATCAAATCGATTGAAAATAGATAAGCTCGTTTCAAGTTTGTTAACGACTTTACCAATCATAGTAGGTTTAGGCGCTTCTAAGCCCATCGATGAGATGCCCGCTTTAAATACATCGCGGAAGAATTGCTCCATCGGCGTTAAAGACTTTTCAATCACTGTGGTTGAATATGACTCGAGTTTGGCTAGAGTAGCAGCTGCTTCAATCGCATCGTCATAGTTACCAAGTTGATCAACAAGTCCAAATTCGAAGGCTTTTTGACCTGACCAAACTCGTCCTTGAGCAACTTGATCAACCTGCTCAATAGTCATACCACGTGAAGTAGCAACAAGACTCAGGAATTCACGGTAACCGTGTTCAATATGCGCTTGCATTAATTCTTTAAACCCTTGTGGTAAATCACGGGTGATGCTTACGCCAGCCAGCTCTTTGGTGCCAACACCATCAGTATAAACACCAATTGTTTCAAGAGAGTTCTCGAAGGTATTAATCATTCCAAAAATACCAATGGAACCAGTGATAGTTGTTGGTTGGGCAATAATTTTATCGCTGCTAGCAGCAATCCAATAACCACCAGAGGCTGCAACGCTACCCATAGATGCAACAACAGGTTTACCTGCTGCTTGAAGCGCTAATACTTCAGTACGTATTTGCTCTGATGCATAAGCACTACCGCCACCAGAGTCTATGCGAAGAACAACGGCTTTGATGTCATCATTTAAGCGTGCTTTTCGTAATAGTTCAGACGTACTTGCGCCGCCAATAGTACCCGTGGGTTGATTGCCATTAAGAATGGTGCCTTTGGCGACAACAATGGCAATATTTTTAGGTGCATCTTTCTTATAAGGGACAGGCATGTGATCGCGGTAAGCTAAATAATCGTTTAAGCGAATTTTGTTATAGCTCATTTTGTTTTTTGATTGACCAACAACATCAACTAAGGCTTTAGTAATGTTAAGGTTTGTATCAATAACATCAACTAAACCGATATTAAGCGCAGTTTTAGCAAGGCTGCCATCGGCATTTTTTAATGCCAGTATGAATTCATCGATAGGTAGATCAATTTGTTCTGGACTCAAATTACGCTGAGCTGAAACATCAGTGACATAAGCAGACCAAAGGTCGCCAAGCCATGCCATATTGGCCGTTTTAGCAGCTGCAGACATGTCATTACGTAGATAAGGTTCTAAGGCCGATTTGAATGTACCAACTCGGAAAATGTGAGAGTTAATTTTTAATTTCTCTAACAAACCCTTGTGGTATAGACGATAGCGCGAATAACCATCAAGTGATACGTTCCCTTTATGATTCATGAAAATTTTGTCGGCGTAACTTGCTAGATAATATTGTGCTTGCGAATAACCGCCACCTACAGCATAAACTGGCTTATTACTCGTTTTGAAATCTGTTATCGCGGCGCCAATTTCTTGTAACTTAGCGAGGGAGCCCCAAGACATCGCACCAGAATCAATCACTAATAGTTTGATATTGTCATCTGTTTTAGCCGCTTCAATAGCTTCAATAACATCAAATACTAAAGTTTCAGTTTCTTGAACTTGGCCGTACACATCTTTAGATAGTTCATCGAGTGGGTTTGTTGGCTGTTTCTGCTCAACTAGTGAACCTTGGATGTTGACAACTAAAGCTGCACCTTTTGGTGGTTGAATATTGTTGTCTTTACCGGCTGATGCGAAAATTGCGATCACTAGTATAAAGAAAATCAAGTTTAACAATAACTTTCTTGTATTATTGATTAATCGCCAAACGAAAGTAATGATTCGCATGAACAGGTTGGGTTTTTCTGACATAGGTTGATCCCAATAGGTATAAATTGTTAGTAAAATAGACTGTTATTGCTGTTTCAGCTTTTAGATAAAGCGAACGGACAAAACAGAATGTGTATAGTTAATGTAACTTACTAAAATTAAAAGTGTTAGGCACAAATTGTAACAGCTTTTTTTAAAAGTAATCACATTAATGAAAGGAAAGATTTTATAAACAACACTTTAGCTTTATAATAGAATAATCTTTAACAAAATTACTTATATTATATGCTTTCAAGTCCAAGTCTTTCATTGTCATCCATACTGCAATCAGCATTTAATCAAACTAAGAATAATTTTGTGGCATTTCTGCCACTTATTGTCGTCGTTTTACTTGCTGTAAATCTTGCTGTTGTAAAATTTGTAGGAGACATTGACCTTTCAGATGAAGCATCCTTAATTGAGCTGCAAAAAAAGGCGAACATGGTGACTATTATAAGTCTTTTGTTTACGCCTATCGAAATCGGATTTATGTTAATGGGTGTGAAAGCATCACGTGGCTTAACGCTTAGATCTACTGATATTTTTGCCATTTTACCTGATAGCGCGAAAATAGTAATTTTGGCTATCATTTCATTTATATTCGTGCAAATTGGTATGGCTTTATTCATTCTTCCAGGCATCTTCCTGTTAATGATGATTTCTATGGCTCAACCCTTGATGTGCGATTATCGATTAACGATGGTCGAGGCAGTTAAAAAGTCAATTTTAACCTGTTATCAACACGTTGGACTGATTATTCAACTTTACGTCATCTTATTCACGCTAATTTTGTTATCTTTTTTCACTTATGGCATCGCATTAATTTTTACTATTCCATTTTATGTTAATGCAAAGGGTCAACTGTATTGCGCTTTATTTGATTCAAACGACAAGACTGATTAACAAGCAGAGGATTTAAAATGAGATTTGGTTTTGTTGCAAAAGTCATTACGGGCACAGCTTTGTTGGTTCTAGTGATTATTTTCCTAAAAGCAAAGTTTAATCGTGAAGCACACAATCAATCTGATGTTGTAGTAGGTAAACAGGCTCTTCCGACTAAAGATGTGATTCCTGCATTCTCTGCCATGACTAACGTTATTGAAAAGAAAAGGGCATTTTTCAATTTTATTCGACCCGGCGTAGTGTCAGCCAACAGAGTAATTGCTTTAGATAGACAATATTTACTTGATTTAAAAAGTAACTTCCAAGAGCAACAGGAAGCTCCCAATAGATATTTAAAACTTCAAGAAGCATACAAACTGAAATCCGGTGCTTATACCCTTGCCAAATTAGATAAGCTTCTTAATAGAGTGGACGTTATTCCACAGAACCTAGTCATGGTTCAAGCAGCTAACGAGTCAGGTTGGGGCACGTCAAGATTTTCCCGATTAGGACTTAATTTCTTCGGCCAATGGTGTTTTACAAAAGGCTGTGGATTAGTGCCAAGCGCCAGAAATGAAGATGCAGGCCATGAAGTCAAAGTCTTTGCCAGTGTCGACGCTTCAATTGCAAGCTACCTAAGAAATTTAAATACCCATAATGCCTATCAGCATTTACGAGACGTTCGTCAAGCGTTACGCACGAATCACCAACCAATTACAGCGTCAAAATTAGCACCAGGACTCACTAGTTACTCAGAACGTGGAGATGATTATGTTATCGAGTTACTGCAAATGCTAAGACAAAATAAGGCCTATTTATAATGAAGTTACCCCTAAAAATTGCATTTATATGTGCAATTTCAACCCTACCTTTTGCATCACAGGCTGCTAGTCAAACCTCGTTTACCTATGCGGGACTGTATAAAAGTTTAAAGACTTCTAAGGAGTCTGCTTTTTCACAGTTGTCATTAAACTTTTTATTATTAGAAAACAAAACTAATAATGTATGTCCGACTGATAACGTAAGCCTCGCTGACGGTGAACAAAGGTTAACTGTTATTAAAGCCAAGGATGGTGCGTTATTATTACCATTAGATAAAGGGCTTAAGAAAGACCATGCTGCCATCAGTTTTAAGACAGGTAAAGGTATTGGCTGTCATTTATCCATGGAAATTTCAGTCGCCGATTTTGAATTAGAAAGTTTAACCAAAGCAAATATGCTGTCGTGGTTAGCTCAGTTTGATGCACTTTACTCTCGGTTAGCGGGCTGGCCAGGACGTTATTTTATGCCATCGGTAACAGGATTAAATTTTAAAGTAGAGGGGGATGATGCTTCAGTTCTGATAGTAAATGGTAGCCGAACTATAGAAACTCTAACGATTAGCCAATCAGCCTTGTTTATATCACGTGAATCGATTAATGAACTGGCTGATACTAATGAGCTTAAAGTTGTTGGTGAATTGTTAAAAGTATTACCTAGATTAGAAAAGTAAACTTTTAAAGCCACTGACAACGAAAGGCAGTGGCTTTAGTTTTAACTAACTCAAAGCAACTTAAGTTAACTCTATGACTTGAACCGCTTCATCTTTAACTTCAACATTTATCTCAACTTCTTGGTCAAAGGCAGTATCTCCACCATCAACAATGTGCTCCGCTGTAATATTTTTAAAATCAAACAAGCTATGGTCAGCTAAGTGTGAAGGTACAACATTTTGCATGGCCGTGAACATTGATTCAATTCGGCCAGGGAAACGTTGTGACCAATCATTTAACATACCTTTGACGGCTTGGCGTTGCAGATTTTCCTGAGAACCACACAAGTTACATGGAATGATTGGAAATTCTTTATGCTGAGCAAAAGTTGCAATATCACTTTCAACACAATATGCCAGAGGGCGAATAATAATATGTTCGCCATTATCACTGCCAAGTTTAGGTGGCATTGATTTTAATTTTCCGGAATAAAACATATTCAGCATCATAGTTTCAAGCATATCATCTCGATGATGTCCCAATGCAATTTTAGTAGCCCCGATTTCTTTGGCCGTTCTGTACAAAATACCTCGTCTCATACGCGAGCATAACGAACATGTTGTTTTCCCCGGCTCAATTTTATCCATCACTATTGAATAAGTATCTTCTTCGACAATTTTAAAATCGACATTAATACTTTCTAAATAGTTAGGCAAAATATGCTCAGGAAAACCAGGTTGTTTCTGGTCTAGGTTCACTGCTACGATATCAAAATGGATTGGCGCTTTCTTTTTCATTGCCAATAAAATATCTAACATAGCGTAGCTATCTTTACCGCCAGATAGGCACACCATGACTTTGTCACCATCTTCAATCATATTAAAGTCAGCGATTGCTTTGCCAACAGCCCGAGATAATTTTTTATCGAGTTTCTTGAGGGTTTTCTGACAGGGTTCGAAAGTAGATGATTGCGTGCTTTGCATGGCGTACTGGCTACATAAAATAAAAGGTCGCTATTATAAGCGACCTCACTAGCAAAGTAATTAATTTATTTGTTTAAACGAGACTTATACCAATTCCATTTAATAGCGATCCCTTGTACTTGCTATCACCAACTATTTATTCAAGCGCCTTGTATTAATTAGTTATTAGCTTATGGAACAAGATCACAATTTTACGACAATGATATTAAACAGGGCACTCAAATCCATCCGGTTTTACAGCAAGTAAATCACAGTTTATGCCATCAATCACGTGTTCAGCGGTATTACCAATAAACGCTGCGGATAAACCTGTTCGGCCAATAGTTCCGATAATCACTAATTCTGCGTCCAAAGTTGTACTGACCCTAGGGATAACATCTTCGGCTAAACCTTCATCAACAATACATTGATTGGAATCGATATCAAATTGTTGAGCGAGTAAATGGGTTTTTTCAACATGGTGCTGTTTTACAGATTGATTATAGGCAGCCGTATTAAATTCTGGGATTTCTATAGCAATATTGATTGGTGTGCCGGGATAAGCATTGACGACTTTGACATTAGCACTAATGACTTTAGCCATATCGCTGGCATGTTGCAGCACCTTATTGTTGAGGTTTATATGGTCTTTATCTTCACTGACTGCGTTTATTGCAGTAACAATAGTGCCGTCTATAGGCCAGTCGTGATCTTTAACGAGCAAAACGTCACATGGAGATTTGCGCAGAAGGTGCCAATCAGTTGGCGTAAATATTACAGATTTAAGTTTGTCGTGATGATGGGTCGCTTTAATTAACAAGTCATGATTGTTAGCTTGAACTTGCTTAATAGCGGCTTCGAAAGGTCTGTTATGCCAAGTAACAGAAGTGTTCATGGCAATATCACTGTATTCTTCGATGACTTCATCAAGCCATAATTGATGTTGCTCAATAACAACTTTTCTCATGCTATCGCGTTCTTCCTGTGAAAGCATCGAAGTCATTTCATATGATAAATCATACACACACAATAGAACTGATATTTTTGCACCGTAACTTCTAGCCAAAAAAACAGCTCTACGCAGGCTTGGTTGCTCACTTTTTGTTGGATCAACCATGACTAATAAGTTTTTGTATTCCATCATAACTTCAGCCTCTTAAAGTATTGTTCTTATCTATACTATGACAAATTCTTTACAACCCCAAACTAATTTAGATCAAAAAAAAGCCGATGAATCATCGGCTTTAATAATTATCGAACAATGCCGCTGATTTCGTCTAGGGCATCCTTATCAAGAATGGTGACATATTTGCCAGCTACCTCGATGATGCTATCACGCTTAAAGCGTCCCAATAAACGCGATATTGTTTCAACAGTAAGACCTAGGTAATTACCAATTTCACCACGCGTCATGGTTAATCGAAATTCCTTAGATGAAAAACCACGCTCGCCGAACCGCTCACCTAAAGAACTAATAAACGTAGCTAGACGTTGCTCAGCATTTCGCTGACTAAGCAGCATTAGCATGCTTTGATCATTAAGAATTTCGTCACTCATCAAGCGCATCATCTGTTGACGTAATCGGGGCATACGTCCTGATAATTGCTCAACTGTTTCATACGGGATTTCACACACCATTGCAGTTTCAAGGGCAATGGCGAAACTTTGATGAATGCCGCGGCCGATACTATCAAAGCCAATGATATCGCCAGCTAAGTTAAAAGCTACTACCTGTTCGTTACCATCGCTGCTTAGGGTGTAACTTTTAAAGCTTCCTGAACGAATAGCAAATATTGAATGTAATTTATCGCCAGCACTACAAATTATCTGGCCTTTTTGAATGGGTTTCTTACGTTCAATAATATTGTCTAACTGATCCATTTCCGTGTCATTTAAGGAAAAAGGAATACATAAGTCTGACATACTGCAACTTTGACAATGAATACTGCCAACACCAGAACAAGAACTACTGCTCATTTACATACCTTTCTAAACATATAGGATTAATTTATATAATATTATCATTATAACGGTTAGCGAGCGAGTTCAATTTATAAAACGTAAACTCGATTTAATTATCATGCTTAAACCATATAGACTGATAACGGTTGCACTGATCATTCCAAGGTATTTATTTGATAATAGGGTATTTAGTGCCTGAGAAAAATATCCCATACTAAGCATGGCTGGTAATGTGCCGATACCAAAACCTAACATGATTAATGCGCCAGAAGTCGCACTGCCTGATGCTGCAGACCATGATAAAGTACTATAAACAAGTCCACAGGGTAACCATCCCCAAATAATGCCAAAAGGCAGGGCAGTTAATGGACTTTTAAACGGAATGAATTGTTTGGCCAAAGGAGAAATATATGGCCAAAAGGCTTTACCAATAACCTCAATTTTTCGGACTAAATTAAACCAATTAGCTAAATAAAAGCCAATAGAAATTAATAACATTCCTGCTATTAATTGCAAGACATATAGCGCAATAGATGATTTAAGTGCAAAGTATCCAACTGAATAGCCAATGAGTGCGCCAGCAAAGCTGTAACTTGCAATCCGGCCAAAGTTATACATAAGCAAGTATAAAATTCGGTGCCGCGGACTAAGTCTGTGATGAACTGGCAGATTTGCAGAAAATGCGCCAACAATGCCGCCGCACATGCCAAAGCAATGGCCGGCACTGAGTAAACCAACCATCATGGCTGCCCAGAAGTTATATTCAGGACTAATCATTGGAGCCCGGCCGTTTTTTTTCTTTTTCTGGTGGCAATTGTGTGGGTCTATCGTCATCAAATAAAATATTAGAACCTTGGCGATCTAAATCTTCAAATTGGTCGCTTTTAACTGCCCAAAAGAAAAAATACCCCGCGAAAATTACAACGCCTATGGCAACGGGGATGAGTAATAAAATGATATTCATTTTTTATCCTTAAGCAGGCGCAGTGAGTTACTCACCACGATAATAGAACTGAGCGACATGCCGATTGCAGCAATATACGGCGGTAAATAACCTGCAATAGCAAAAGGTACAGCGGTGATGTTGTAACCAAGTGACCAGAAAAAGTTTTGGATTATTATGCGTTTAGTTCTTTTAGCTAGATGTATGGCACTAAATACTTTTTCAAGATCGTTATGCAGCAAAACGATGTCGGCAGATGACTTTGCGATATCGGCACCAGTTCCCATAGCAAAAGACAAGTGAGCTTGACTTAAAACCGGTGCGTCATTAACACCATCACCAAACATAGCGACAATATGTCCTTGCTGTTGCAATGTTTTAAGATACTCAAGTTTTTGTTTAGGATTTTGACCACGTTTTATACTATCTACATTAAGTAATCGGCCAATATGATTAGCATTATCGGAGTTATCACCGGTTAACAGTGTTGTGCCTATATTACTTTCATTTAACTGCTTTATTAATGGGGCGCCGCCAGACCGCACTTCATCTAATAAAATGACTTTAGCTACTATCTTATCTTGTACCGCTAAATAAATATCAATTGAATTGTGACTTGGACTATCCAACCATTTACGTTGGTTATCTGAACAATTGTTTTGCGATGTAACAAACTCAAAGCTGCCTAGGGTGTAATGCTTGTTGTTTACCTTACCGCTTATGCCACTGCCGACTACTGTTTGTAGATCATCAACGACTAATTCAGGATTAAAGTAGGGCTTAAATGCACTTGCAATGGGATGTATAGAATGCGACTCAAGAGAAGCGATTATACCCAACACTTCATGGTCATCCATATCACTTATAATGTCATCAATGATGAATTCACCCGTTGTCATCGTTCCTGTTTTATCGAAACAAATATGAGTGACCTGAGTTAATGTATCTAACGTTTTACCTTGTTTAGCGAGTAAACCGAAATGTTGCAGTTTGGTGGTAGCAGCGGTGAAGGCAGACGGCGTTGCCAAACTAAGAGCACAAGGGCAGGTAGCAACTAATACTGCTAGGGCATTCCATAAAGCCTGTGAATCATCAATAAATGACCAGCCAATATATGTAAGCAGTGCTAACAACAAAATACCGATTACAACATATTGGGATAATTTGTCGGCCATAGTGGCGAGTTTGGGTTTATCTACTGTAGCTTGCTCTTGCAGCGCAATAATTTTGGAAATTAATTGCTGTGAGCGTTCTTCTTTAACAACAACTTTTATAGCTTGCTCATTATTGATGGTGCTTGCAAATACCCAGTCACCAACACTTTTACTCACCGGTAACTGCTCTCCCGTTAAAATTGACTCATTACACTGGGTTGCGCCGTGCAAAATGGTGCCATCGGCTGGGATCGTTTCCCCCGGTTTAACTAACACAATTTGGTCACGCTTTAAGGTCTTGGCTGGGACACTTGTTAAAGTGTTGTCGGACACTAATGTAGCCGTAGAGGGGATAAGCTTTAATAAGTTACTGCTGGTTTGCGCTGCTTTACGTTTTGCCACTTGTTCTAAATATCGGCCCAAGAGTAAAAAAAAGGAAAACATGCAAACAGATTCAAAATACACATCACCTTGATTAGTTACAGTGGCATAAGCACTAGCAAAAAAGGCTAATAAAATAGCAATTGAAACAGGCACATCCATGTTTAGACGTTTAGCAAACAATGCCGATGCGGCATTTTGATAAAATGGCAAACTGGCATAAAACACAACAGGTAAGGCTAAAAGTAAACTGACATAACGAAAATAACCGCTTAGTCCTTCACTAAGACTGCCAGCACCATCATCGCCAAGCACATCAAAATATGAAGCCATCGCAAACATCATAATTTGCATGGTTGCTAAACCAGCAATAGTTAGTCGTCTTAAATATGCTTTGGTGTTTGCTACTTCATTTTGTTCGGCAACATCGGCCTTAAAGGGGTAGGCCTTGTAACCTATCTGCGCCAGTGCCAGCAATATTTCAGATAGCTTAACGTCATTACTTTTCCATTTGAGGCTTAAACGCGCACTAGATGTATTTACGCTGCACTGTTGAATGCCGTCGATAGTGGATAGTTTCTTTTCAATCAACCAGGCACAAGCCGCACAGGTAACATTTTCCACGGTTAATATGACAGCTTTGCTGTCACCGGATTCCACGGTAAATTCCTGTTCAATTTCTGTTAAATCATAGGATTGGAGGTTTCGCAGTTCATCTGGAACTAGGGATTCTCCCTTAGCTCCTTTTTCTGTTCGATGACGATAATAACCTGTTAATTGATTATCAACGATAGCTTGAGCGACAGCGCAGCAACCGTGACAGCACATGTCACGGTTGTGTTGATCAATTTCAACTGCTTGTTTGAAATCACTAGGAATGGACTCACCACAGTGATAGCAATCATAGTTAAGCGTGGTCATTATTTATTAGCGATTGAATCTAATAAAGTATCGATATCAGTTGGGAATTTATCCACGGTTTGTATACGCCACTTAGCGTCGAAGGATTCGAGTTGTATTGTCCACTTTCCAGTGAGCGGTTTATCTAAATCAAATACGTATTCGCCATTGCTACTTGCCGTTAATAACAAGTCAAAATCATTTACTTTTAGCGTACGGTGAATAAATTTAAGCCTTAAGGCTGCTGTTTGTGTTTCACCAAAAGTTTGCACTAGTTTTATCTTGTCTTCATTTACACTTAAACGAAATTTCAGAGCTAAGCGGTAGGCATTATCGAGACGGGTTAAATCGACATTAATCGCTTTACCTTTTTTATAGTAATCTTCAACAACCATATCTGGTTTATTGTCTATTGCGATGAATAGCGTAGTGACACTAGCGACGACGGCGCATAATGGAAGGATAATTAGGACCCACGGCCAGGCTTGTTTATACCAAGGTTCGATTGCGTTCACGGAAAACTCCAGTGTTTAAATGTATTGGCGTTAGGCTTGAAATGGGGGAGGTGACTAACGGTAATACACTAATACATGTCTTGAAAATAAAATAAGGCCTCGCAAAAGCGAAGCCTTATTATCAATAACAATGTTTACTTCTTGTTCGACAGGCTGTAAACGTAAGCAGAGATAACATGTACTTTATCTTCACCTAAGATCTCGCCCCAAGCTGGCATTACACCAATACGTCCATTGCTAACAGAATCTGTTATAGCAGCAGTAGAACCACCGTATAACCAGATGTTATCTGTTAGATTAGGCGCACCCAGTGCTTGTGTGCCTTTGCCATCAATACCATGACAACCAGCACAGATACCAAACTTTAATTTACCAGCGGCAGCATCTTTAGCATTTACTTTACGGCCACTAAGGCTACGAACGTAAGCAACTACGTCCTCAACGCCTTTATCACCACCAAGTGCAGCTTTCCAAGATACCATCGTTCTGCTATCACGACCTTGTGAGATAGTTTCCTTAATTTTAGCAAAACTACCACCATGCAACCAATCAGTATCAGTTAGGTTAGGGAAACCACGTTGACCACGAGCATCACTACCATGACACTGCGCACAGTTTTGGATGAATAAACGTTGCCCAACTTTTAACGCTTTTTCGTTTTCCATTAACTGTTCAACAGATTGACCTGCATACTCAGCATACGTTTTACCATATACGGCATCAGCAGTATCTAGTTCATTGATGTACTGGTTAATACTGTTATCAGCGCGGGTTTTTGCATTAGCCGCTTTAACAGACGCAAGTGAATAGTGTTCTTTATTCGCGCTTTTCCAACCAACAATCCCTTCATAACCGCCGAGACCGTACCATACAAAATAACCCAAACCCCAAACGATACTGGCAGCAAACATAATTGTCCACCAGCGTGGTAACGGGTTGTTCATTTCAACAATGCCATCAAATTCATGTGGCATTTGTTCGCCTTCCTTGCCCATTTTGTCAACTAAAACCATGCGTAATAAATATGCACAGCCGAAAACGACAATTAGTGAACCGGCGATAATCCAAGCACTCCAGAAGTTACTCATGCGTACTCTTCTCCTGATTTTTATCTTTATTTTTTGGTGGCTCATCAGCAAATACTAGGTTTGCTGCTTCGTCGAAACCTTTTTTGCGTCGCGAGCTATAAGCCCAAGCGTAAATGCCGATGAACAATATCAGCATTCCCACTGTTACGATGCCTCTAAATGTACCGTAATCCATGGGAACTCCTATTTTAAGTTAGTACCAAGTGATTGTAGGTAAGCGATCAACGCTTCAAGCTCAGTTTTGCCTTTTACAGCTTCTTTAGCCCCTGCAATATCTGCGTCAGTGTATGGAACGTCAAACGAATTTTTAAAGATACTTAATTTGTCTGCTGTTAATTCACCGTCTAATTTGTTCTTAGCCAACCAAGGGAACCCAGGCATATTTGACTCAGGAACAACATCACGTGGATCAATTAAATGTGCAACATGCCAGTCATCGCTGTAACGACCACCAACACGTGCCAAGTCAGGTCCAGTTCGCTTAGAACCCCATAGGAATGGGTGATTCCAAACTGACTCACCAGCTAACGAGTAATGACCATAACGCTCAGTTTCATGACGAAATGGACGAATCATTTGCGAGTGACACTGAACACAACCTTCGCGGATGTAGATATCACGACCTTCAAACTGAAGCGCTGTTAGCGGTTTCATACCATCAATCGGACGGTTTGTTTCTTCAAGAAACAAGTTTGGTGTAATTTCAACCAAGGTACCGAAACTAATTGCAACAATCGTTAATACAGCCAGTAAACCTGCATTTTTTTCAACGCGTTCATGATTTAATTTTTTAAACATCATAGGCTCCTTATGCTTCTTCTTCGATTAATGAACCTTTAGGCGCACTGATCGTTTTAATAACGTTATAAAGCATGATAAACATACCCGCTAGGAAGAATGCACCACCGATAGCACGCATTAGGTAGAATGGCATAGATGCAGAAACACTCTCAACGAAACTATAAGTCAATGTACCATCGCTATTTACAGCAGACCACATCAACCCTTGCATAACACCAGAGATCCACATTGCAACGATGTACAATACAGTACCGATTGTTGCCAACCAGAAATGCGTGTTAATTAGAGATTTGCTATACATTCTAGTATTACCGTATAGGCGAGGGATCATGTGGTATAAAGCACCAACAGAAACCATAGCTACCCAACCAAGAGCACCAGAATGTACGTGACCAACAGTCCAATCAGTATAATGAGATAATGCATTAACTGTTTTTATTGCCATCATCGGGCCTTCAAACGTAGACATACCGTAGAAAGATAATGAAACGATCAGGAAACGTAAGATAGGGTCAGTACGTAGTTTATGCCATGCACCTGATAACGTCATGATTCCGTTTATCATTCCCCCCCACGAAGGAGCGAATAAGATAACGGACATAACCATACCTACAGTTTGCGACCAATCTGGTAACGCTGTGTAGTGAAGGTGATGTGAGCCAGCCCAAATGTATAACGCAATCAAAGCCCAGAAATGAACGATAGATAAACGGTAAGAATATACTGGACGCTCAGCTTGCTTAGGAACGAAGTAATACATCATACCTAGGAAACCAGCTGTTAGTAAGAAACCAACGGCATTATGACCATACCACCATTGAACCATGGCATCGGTAGCACCACCGTAAGCAGAGTACGATTTCATCCAAGAAACAGGAATAGCAGCACTATTGATAATATGTAATACAGCAACAACTAAAATGAATCCACCATAAAACCAGTTAGCCACATAAATGTGAGAGGTTTTACGCTTGATTAAGGTGCCAAAGAAATTAATCGCATACGCAACCCAAACTATCGTGATGGCTATATCGATTGGCCATTCAAGCTCAGCGTATTCTTTTGACGACGTATAACCCAATGGTAATGAGATAACAGCCGCTGCGATAATTGCCATCCAACCATAAAAGGTAAAGCTGGCGAGTTTGTCGCTGAATAACCTGGTTTGACAGGTGCGTTGAACAACGTAATAAGACGTTGCGAAAAGGGCGCTTGTACCAAAACCGAAAATTACGGCGTTAGTATGGAGCGGACGAAGCCGACTAAAGGTTAACCAAGGTGTATCGAAGTTTAACTGTGGCCAGTATAGCTGAGACGCAATAAATACACCTACCGCCATTCCTACAATTCCCAAAATGACAGTGGCAATTGCGAATTGACGAACAACAGTGTAGTTATAATCAGCGTGTGATGGACTTGTGTGAGTCATCTTTTTGCTTCCAGTGCTTACATGTGCTTGTGAATGCCGAACCAAAATTGTTCGACTAAAACCTAGATGATTAATGAATTATTACCTAGGACCCGTGCTGCTTTATATATTGGTTTAATTACGGTTTAGCCAATATTAAAGAACAGCGCTATCATACTTTATAACGGCGGTATTGTAGCTTGATTTAGATCAAAGTTGAAATTTGAAGAGGAGGATTTATTAAGTATTTTTACAAAATGTAACTAATTGTTGTTTTTATATGCGAAATGTTCAATTCAAATAGATATACTGTCGACCTTTCAATTAAGGCCAACCCATGAAACCATTTATCTTTATTTTTGTACTCTTACTGACGAGCTGTTCTGAAGCACCCAAAGAACAAGCTGAACCAGTAAAAAAACAACGCGTTAAGACAAGTGATATCACATTTGAATTTCCAGTTGTTATTAAAGCAGAGAACCTATTCAAATTTGACGTTAAAATACCGCATTCAGGTACAATTACTTCAGCGAAGTTAACTGGCATATCAATGGACATGGGCATAGTACCATTGATATTTAAAACTCAAGACAAAAGCAATACACATTACCAAGCGGATGTTTTTCTAGGTGCCTGTGCATTACCTATCATGAAGTGGCGATTAGAAATAGTGTGGGTTGTTAATGGCCAGACTAAATACGCTGACCAATCTATTGCGGTTATCCGTTAGGTCTATGATTTTTATTTTCAAGGTATTCAACAGCCGCTTGTACCGCTTTTGAAACATCGTAATTCATCTTCAAGCGGTCGTGTGAACTCAGGTAAAAAGACATATCTATTTCATGCCTAATGTATCTCGCTGGTAGCTGGGTGAGTGCTAAGCAACACACGTCAGACATGAACTCTTTATCGAACGATGCATATTTTTCTGAAGAGACAAGGTGCTCTATCATAAGTTTTTCATAGTAGTTATGAATATCTAAATCTAAATGCATTTTTATGCTCCAGTAAGTATGTTTACTTAAAGATACAACACTTAAGCCGCTATTACATCAAAGATTATTCATCATCCCAATCATCTGTCGCTTCTTCATCATATCGCCCTGTACTTAGCGCTGCTTGTTCTACAATTTGGGCAAACGTTGGCACAAGATCACCAATCATGCTGTACATAATCGGCGAGAACACACTAATGTTGCTGTCATTCTGGCTATCAACAACCTCTTGAGCCATTTCTCTATCGGCAAAAAATGTCATTGCCATGATGCTCAACGTAAAGGTTTCTAATATTTCACTCGATTGCGGCATTTCATCGAGTAAGTCATTTGAATAAAAATTAACCCCACAAGCAAAGCCATATGCCCACTCATGAAGAGGGTGGCCACTTAAGAAATTTGCTTCAACCATGTCCGAAAATTCTGTGACCACTGGTAATGTGTATCCTTCATCAAAGATCAAATCACTAGTGTGGTTATAAAGCTGGGCTAAAATCATGGTTATTTCATCAGGAATATTATCTGTACTGTCATTGAAGATAACAGGCAGCCATTCGTTCACTTCAATAGGGTCTGGGCTGGCAATAATGGCAAAAAAGAAACCTTTAACGGCATTTAAGCAAAGTGTTTGTGTTGGCGCTTTATCAACAAGCCAATGTGATAGTTGCTGCTCTTGTTCATTCGTTAACTGATGCACTGTGAACCCTTAATATTTAAAATTTATATAACTCGGTGCGACTATAATTGTTGACGTCGGCGACATAATTAGCGTCTGCAAGCCATTGTTTAAACTTGTTTTCTTTTACAATGAACTCTTCCATACTGATCGTATTATCATCTAATTGCCATACTTGTTTTGTGGCTTGATAATAATAAGCCAGTATGTCTAAGGCCATCGCATTGTTATTTTTTGCGAGTTTTTCAACAGCCGATATTTTGCGATTAATATGTGATAACTCAAATTTAACCCGCCACATGTAATCCATTTCACTAAAAAAAGGTTTATGCCTTAATTTAATCAAGGCAATGATCATTAAAACAATCATAACTATAATGCTTACAAGATTTAAATTAAAATTACTGCCTGATACATCACCTACTAAATGTATTAACACGCTTGACAGTAAAAGAGACCCGCCTAGCAATATAGCAATAGCTCCAAAAGTGGATTTCTTTGAATGATCTCTATAACGTTTTTTATCAATTGAACGTAATTGCACTCGAGTTCCCTAACTTAAATGTATTTTAATTGCTTAAAAAAATGCAATATTACCAGATCATATAATAATAACAGTCAAAAGCATTAAAATTTTGGGTATAATTGTGCTTTTACAGCATCGAAACTCAAAAGATATGTCCAACTGCCAACTTACAGAACAAGAATTAGCTACTATTACTCAACAACTTGGTAGAGTCCCTCGTGGAATTATCAAAATAGCCCATCAAACTAAAAATGCTATCCCAACGGTATTACAGACTCGCAGTTTGGTTGCTGATAAACCATTTCCTACAATGTATTGGTTATGTTCAAAAGATCTTCACAAAGCCATTAACCAAATCGAAACGAACGGCTGGACCAAGCATATTGAACAACGCATTATGGATGAACCAGAGTTAAGGGATACTTTTTATGGCAATCATCAGCAGTATGTAAAAGATCGTTGGGAGGCTATGATTGCTGAGGATAAAGCACGCTTAGAGGCTCTAGGTTTCATTAAATTATTTGACCAATATGGCATTGGGGGCATCACAAATTGGACAAAAGTCCGATGCCTTCATATGCAATATGCTCATCATCTATGTGGCAATAATATTATTGGCCAACTGATGGATGAGGAATTCGAACTAGATAAACTTGTTATCAACTTATAGCGTTTCATCGTCTTTACTTCTTAGATTGGTAAGAAGGTAAAGACAAGCCCCAAATAATAGCGGCACTGCGTAAGCTAAATGCCGCTATAAAACCGCCCAACATAGCTACACTCTCAACCACACCAACCCAGTGAAACAACCAATAGATTGAACCACCTATAACGGCTGTGGTTACATAGAGTTCTCTATTACCTAGTACTAAATCATACCCACATAAAACATCACGAATAATCCCACCAAAAGATGCTGTTACAACTCCCATACAGATACAAATTAAGGGCGGGGCGCCCAGAGACGCTGCAATCTGCGTACCGGTCACACAAAAGAGAGATAGACCTAATGCATCCATCCAAATTAACGCTTTAGTGCGTGATTCTAATCTTGGCGCAATAAAGTAGGTTAAAATTGACATTAACATGCATAACCCTACATACGTAGCATCCATTATCCAATAGACGGGTAAGTTACCTAACAGAATGTCACGTATAGTGCCGCCGCCTAATCCTGTAACGGTTCCAATTAAAATAAAGCCTAAGATATCCATGCCTTTTCGCGCTGCATCTAAAGCACCAGAAATAGCAAACACGGCTATCCCAAATAAACCTAGGAGCGTCACCATAAAATTTAGATCGAGTAATTGATTCATATGTATTATTAAAAGTTAGTAATTAAAATTAAAACTGAGAGTTACCCTATGTACCCAGTATCATCAAGAACCTTAGTTCATGAAGATAAAACTTTTGAAGTCAGCGTCACTTAATGGTTTTGAAATGTGATATCCCTGGGCTAAATCACAGCCAATTTCCATAATTTTTTTATACTGCTCAGGTGTTTCGATACCTTCTGCTGTTGTTTTGATATTTAATGATTTTGCTAAATTGACCACGGCGCTGAGTATCAGTACTTTATCAGTTACTTCGTTTAGATTGTCAACGAAGCTTTTATCGATTTTAATATAATCTAGTGAGAATTGATGAAGGTAACTTAATGACGAATAACCGGTACCAAAGTCATCGAGGGCAACGGGTATATTAAGTTGTTTTAAAATCGCTAGGTGTTTTTTAACAGCATTAACATTTAAAATTAAACTCTCTTCAGTTATTTCTATACATAACCTTTGAGTAACATCGCCAGGCAACTGATGTTGTTCTTTAAGGTATTCAATAAACTTATCTGACGCAAAACCAGACGTTGAAACGTTAACGTTTAATCTAAATGTATTAGGTAACCAGCAGCGCCAAGTGGTTAAGTTCTCCACAGCAAGGGTTAACATGTAAATGTCTAATTGAACTATTTGTCCTGATTTTTCCAAAATTGGGATAAATACATCAGGAAAGAGTAACCCAAGTTTAGGGTGTTGCCATCGTACTAATATCTCAGCCCCGATAACATTGCCACTATCAAAATCGATCAGCGGTTGGTAGCTAGCGATAAATTCTTTATTTTTAATGGCTCTGTCAAAGTCATACTCAAGTTTAACATTTGTCGATTTATTTTGTGCCTGAAGGGCATCAAAGAAAACATATTGGTTTCTCCCTAATAACTTGGCCTGATACATAGCATGATCAGCGTTGATTAGAAGTTTTTCAGCACTATCAATAGAATGACAATAGGTTGAAATACCAATGCTGACGCTACTCGTGATATTTAAGCCATCAATGCTAAATGGCTGGGACATCGCGTCGATGATATTTTCTGTAATACGGCAAATGGTGTCATGGTCAATGCTGCCATCTAATAAGATGGCAAATTCATCACCGCCTAGTCGTGCAAGAGTATCGGTTTTACGTAGTGTTAATTGTATTGCTTTTACGATAGCAATTAATAGGTTGTCGCCAACATGGTGCCCATATGTATCGTTAACCTGTTTAAACCTATCTACATCAATGAATAAAATAGCGATATTGTTAGAACGATTATTTTGACAATGTAAAAAAGCATGCTGCGTTCTGTCTTTAAATAGCGATCTATTAGGTAGTTTTGTCAAAAAATCATGCAGAGCTAAGAATAATAGATTTTGTTTTGCCTGCATCCTTTCGATGGCGTTGTTGATATGTTTAGCGACAAAAGATAATAGCTGCTTGTCTTTTTGTTGAAACAAAAAGTCAGTGCTATAACTTTGCACAACCACAATTCCCTTATTATCACCACTACCAAAGGGGACCCCTAGCCACGCTTTAGGAATGCTGCCAACGATATGTATTTCATCGGCATCTAGCATTTTTTTAATGTCCTCTTCATAAAGCAAGAAGGGTTTATTTTTTGCTAATGCATAACCAGTAATACTTAAATTATCCGGGTCAACAGTCATAGTTTCGAAAATGGTATCTTGTACCAAAAGTTCAGGCTCATCAAGGTCAAACTCATCAACAGCATAAGGGAATTCTATGGTATTACCGTCATCCACAAGTAACGCCACGAAAAAATTTTTGGCGAAGGTTAATCGGCCAATACATTTGTGAAGGTGCTGATAAAACTCATCAATGCTTTTAGTTTTAAATGTAAGTTCAGCAATTTCATAAAGGGCATCTTGGATCTTATTGGCGTATTCTAAGTTCTCGATGGTATCTTCTAAGATATCCACCTTATGCATATGTGAGATCTTAATTGCAGCAATTGATGCTAACGCGGTGAGTGTTTTCAAATGGTAATCGGTATAGAAATCGACACTTGCATGTTCTGTATCTATTACACCAAGTAATTGATCCTGGAATAAAATAGGGACAGCTAATTCTGACAGCCTAAAAACTCCATCTTCAATGTAACTATCAAACTCGCGAGTATCTTTAATGAGTAACGGTTGCTGTGTTGCCGCTACCTTACCGATAACACCTTCATTAAATGGAATAACTGGATTTGAATGAACCTGGTAAATAGATTCTTTGCTTTCATAGTTTGCAACCTTACTTAGAGATTCACCACCATTATCCAATGTGTATATAACGGCATCATCAAAACCCAATTTCTGAACAATATTTTTTGCTAAATATTCCCAAATCTCTTTAGGCGTCTTGAGTAAAAGCATATCGACAGCAAATTGATTTGTTATCGTTAAACTTTTTATTGTTTGTGCTTTAGAGAGTCTTGACAAAATTTACGGCCTTAATCTTACGCTAGACATTTCCAACCAATTGACACTTAGACTAAATAAGTGACTATGTTAATTAAAGATATCGAGCTTGTAACATAGATGTTTAAAATTTTAATATACAATATCAGAAATAAAGATTATTCAAACAAATAATAGTAAGTAAATGATACTATTTATCAAGCTTGACCAATTTTTAACCGCTTGTTATTCCAAGAAATAACTCTAATGTTAGTGTGCTATATAATAATTACAATCAAATGACTGCTGATAAATCAATCAGATCAGCCCCCCATAACTAGAGTATGACAGTTTTAAATTGAGTCGCTCAGTTAGGTATTAATATAACGTTACTGTAGTTTAATTACATAAATTTGGCGTTTATTAACATAATTAGTGATCGTAAACACATTAAACACCCTAAAAATGTTTTATAAACCTCGCGTTTTAGTATTATTATTACAAATATATTTAAGGTATACTTCCCGAAATATTCGATCCATCTATTTAAGGTTTTAAAAGATGACAGAACAAGAAACACTGTGCGATATCGGCTTCATTGGCTTAGGTGTCATGGGGAAAAATATAGCGCTTAATCTCGCCGACAATGGCTATAAAATAGCTTGTTTTGATTTGGACCATCACAAAGTTGATGATCTAGTTCAGGCTGATGACGATGAACGTACAACAAAATCCCCAAGAATTATCCCCTGCCAGTCATATACTCAGCTACTGAGTAAGCTTAAAGCGCCACATCTAATTATTTTGTCAATTCCTGCTGGTCGTGCTGTTGATGATGTGTGTATAAAGCTGGTTGATGCAGGCATAAAGGCCGATGACATTATCGTCGATACGGGCAACAGTTTATGGACAGATACTATAGAACGTGAGAAACGCTATAAAGGAAAGTTTATTTTCTTTACGACAGCTGTTTCTGGTGGCGAAGTCGGGGCTCGTTTTGGTCCATCTTTAATGCCGAGTGGCGACCCTTATGCTTGGGCGAGAATTGAGCCCGTTTGGCACGCGATTGCGGCAAAAGTAGATCCTAAAACGGGTAAAGCACTTGAACGTACTCATCATACTCAACCACTAGCCGTTGGTGAACCCTGTGCTACTTACATTGGCCCTGCTGGTTCAGGCCACTATGTAAAAATGGTCCATAACGGCATTGAGTATGCTGATATGCAAATGATTTGTGAAGCCTACCATATCATGCGTACTTCACTAGCAATGAGTCCTCTTGAGATAGCTCAAATATTTAGGCAGTGGAATACAGGGGTACTTAATAGCTATCTAATGGAAATTAGTTGTGAAGTATTAGAGCAGTTTGATGATGAAACAGGCAAGCCATTAGTCGATATCATATTGGACAAGGCCGGGCAAAAGGGTACAGGTCTTTGGACAGCTGTCAGTGCACTGCAAATAGGCGCACCAGCAACAACAATTGCCCAATCTGTTTTTGCACGTTCACTGTCAACCCTAAAACACGCTCGTGTTCGTGCAGCAAAGTTACTGGCGGGGCCAGTAATTGACACTGTTAACGATGATGCTAAAAAACAATGTATTGCACAAATTCATGACGCGCTTTATTGCTCAAAAATTGTTGCTTATGCCCAAGGTTTTCAGCTGATTAAGTTAGCAGCAAGAGAACAAAAATGGGCAATTGATTTTGGCGCAATTGCTAAAATTTGGCGAGCTGGTTGCATTATCAGAGCAGCATTCTTACAAAAAATCACTGACGCCTATCAACGAGATGCTGACTTGGGCAATTTATTGCTCGATGAATATTTCGCAGACGAGATAGCAAAATACCAATCTAACTGGCGCCATTGTATTGCCCACGCCACTATTGCTGGCATACCGTGTGGTGCGTTTAGTTCTGCATTAGCTTATTATGATTCTTATCGCACAGAAACATTGCCAGCAAATTTACTGCAAGGTCAACGTGACTTCTTTGGTGCTCATACATTTGAGCGTGTTGATAAACCTGCCGGTAAAAAATACCATGTTAAATGGTCAGAAGAAGATAGGCCTATCGTTGAAGTAGAATAATACCAATTCCATTTAATAGCTGATCACTTGTACTTGCTATAATCAACAAATACAGCGTTGCTCTCATTCCCAATAGCTAGCTATTGCTCAATCTAGCGCCTTGTACTAGTTAATTATTTCCTCGCACAACAAGATCACATAATTAATGGAAATGGTTTAAATTATGATAAAAGAAATGCCGCTTAACAGCGGCATTTTTATTACAGTAGTTTATTTTAACTGATTTCGATTAATAATATTGTAATGGAGACACTTTCCCCCAAAATACACGGTAGGAATATGCGGTATATAACACTATGGTAGGTATGACAATCATAGCGCCCCAAAGCAGAAAATTTAGTGCTTGTGGTGCAGCAACGGCGTCCCATATTGTTAGCGTGCCAGGCACAATATATGGATAAAAGCTTAATGCTATACCACCAAAACACAGTGTGAATATAGCAGTTGTTAATGCAAATGGCGTCCAACAACGATCATCGTTAGCATTATCTGCATATTTTCGAGCTATCATTTTTTTAATTTCAAATAATGCTAAACCAAAACACAGTGCGCATAAAACAGGCAAAAGCCAATAGACGGGTGTATCTAACCATCGGTCAAACACATCTTTATTAACTAATGGATTAACAATAGATACGGCTAAAACTCCGGCTCCGCTGATAAAAAGTGCTTTTTTAAACCATTTAATAGCTCTAAGCTGTAACGCGCCTTCACATTTCATTACCAACCAAGCAGCACCAATCAAGGTGTATGCTATAGCCACACCAACAGCACTCAACACACTAAATGCAATGCCCATGTAACCTTGGTCAAAACCTACAATAAACTGTCCAAGCATGTAGCCTTGACTGAGCGAGGCAAATAATGACCCAAATTTGAATGCTTTATCCCACAATGGCTTATGGGTGAACAAGGCTTTGGCTCTAAAATCAAAGGCAATGCCTCGCAATATCAAGCTAATTAGTAAAACAAGCGTTGGCAAATATAGCGCTTTAAATACAATGGAGTGGGCAGCTGGAAATGCTATTAGTAACAAGCCTATTGCCATCACAAGCCAAGTTTCATTGGCGTCCCAAAAAGGGCCAATTGACGCCACCATAGTGTCTGCTTGTTTATCATCATTTAGAGGCATTAGCATACCGACCCCCAAGTCATAACCATCTAAAATGGCGTAGAGTAAAACAGTTAACGCCATCAATGCCACGTAAATAATAGCCAGTGTATCTTTATCAAACATATTAAACCTCTTTAGGCTGGAGAGAAGGCGCGCTAAGTTGTTCTTGTTGCTCAACAATTTCTTCAACTTCGATAGCGCGACGTGACATGGTTAAAATAGTATGTAAATACGCCCACATCACTAACACATAGATAACCAGATAAGCTATTAATGAGAACATCACATTGCCCGGAGCAATATCAGTCGCCGCATCTTTAACCGACAGCACACCAGTAACTAACCAGGGTTGACGGCCAATTTCAGTAACATACCAGCCAGCTAAAGTTGCTACCCAGCCCGAAAATGTCATTAATACAAGGGCTCTAAGCATCCATTTGGGCAGTT
>Ga0105355_10000753_pt1 | contig 30059 bp, 27 predicted proteins | sample GOMGulsemesocosm_2_FD_83508 | JGI IMG/M metagenome (GOLD analysis project Ga0105355, IMG submission 83508) | Methane-oxidizing microbial communities from mesocosms in the Gulf of Mexico - GOM9C Gulf of Mexico | ecosystem: Environmental > Aquatic > Marine > Cold seeps | place: Gulf of Mexico...
TGTTGGTCAGTTAAGCGAATAATTATAGCTTCAGCGAATATTGTGATGTGCTTGTTAACTTAACCTTTTTAATTAAGCGCAGCACACGCACACCAGATACCTTTCTTTGCTTCGCCAAAGAAAGGTATCCGAAAGAAAGGCGACCCGTTATTTTATCGCTGATCTTAAATGAGAAATTGTCTATTCAATATCGTATTTGATCCGCGTCTCGGTAACTGCTCCCTGTCGTTACTCTACTTCCTACATCCATGCAGTCACCTGCGGTAAATACTACAAAATTGACAGGATCAATTTTGAACAGCTTTGCTGGTCCCGAAGGGGTGAGCGGAGCGCAGGTAGAACCGTTATGCCTCTGGCATAAGGAAGTCCGCCTAAGCAGTGACAGCGTGAATCAAAAATCGTCCCTGATTTTTTCATTGGCCAATTTCAAATTTAAGGCGATAAAGGACGGGACCTACCGCGTTTCATCGTTCGTACATTCCCTTAACTGACTTCTATTGAGCCCCTTACTGCACTTTATCGATAAATACGCCGGTCTCAAAATGCACCAGCCTAATCTTATCTTTCGAACGATAGACCGTATTATTATTGGCGATAAGAATCGTTTGTCGTGAGCCATCGCTGATGGTCACTTGAATTTCAAACAAACGAATTTTGCCAATGCTCTCAAGCTCGGTGTTACTTGCCGCCTTATTGTTATGGCGCAGCACACTATTTAAGACACTCTTAACATCAAAAGCCGAGCCGCCACCGTGCTGAAATCCCAACACACCACCGATCATCGCCGTGCTAAATAGCGTCCAACCTCGGCTCTGATCGCGCCGTAAATCAGCTTCACTAAGCTTACGCACGCTTAAAATCGTCGCCGATTCGACTCTCGAAATGCTTATTGTCTTTTCAGTAGCGCCAGCGACGGAAAAATTCACCGTCAACGCGACTAATCCTAACAAGCAAGCGAACCACTTCATGTTATTCTCCATGTGATGTTCAAACACCGCTTATAAATCAGCCAAATGTTCAGCCTTTGTTTGTTTTAGCAAACGCGGTGTGTAAAGCTATATCCTCTAATAGGAAATATTAAACTAATCAATACTATGGCGCAACTAACAATATTACACGATGACGAAGTCGGCTTTCCACCCGTATCGCAAGCGTTGACCGACCCCAATGGTTTACTCGCCATTGGTGGCACGCTGGGTACCGCGCGCTTAATCAATGCCTATGAGCAAGGGATTTTCCCGTGGTATAACGAAGATGAGCCTGTTATGTGGTGGTCGCCAGATCCAAGGTGCGTTATCTATACCGATCAATTTAGCGTTAATCGCAGCTTTGCACGGTTTCTCAAGAAGCGACAGTTCAAGATAACCCTCAATCATGCATTTGACCAAGTCATTGAGCAATGCGCCCAACCACGTCCCTATCAACAAGAGACTTGGATAGGTGATGATATCATCAAATCCTATCAAAATCTGCACCAGGCCGGAATAGCACACAGTGTCGAGGTGTGGCTCGACGATCAGTTAGTCGGCGGGGTTTATGGGATTTTTGTTGGGCATACCTTCTGTGGCGAGTCGATGTTCTCTCGTGTCACCAATGGTTCAAAAACGGCGCTTTATACGCTATGCCAATGGCTTAACAAGCATCAAGTTACGATGGTCGACTGCCAGGTGCCTAACCCACATCTGATGTCATTGGGCGCGCAGGAGATTAGCCGTCAACAATTTATCAGCCATCTAAATTGCGTTACACTAAGACAACGACAAACCAACATCGATTGGCAACCACAGGAACTGAGTTATGAGTGATATATACCAATTAAGTTTGGGGCTCACCGGTGAATTTGATTGCAGCTATCTGCCTAAGCGCCAAGAAAAACTGATGGTAGTCCATCCGCCGAGCCAACTCAACGCCGACATCTATCAACAATTGTTAGCGAAAGGGTTTCGCCGCAGCGGCAATGATGCCTATCGGCCACATTGTGCGACTTGCAGTGCGTGTCATAGTATTCGTGTGCCCGTGGCCAATTTCGTCGCTTCCAAAAGCCAGAGGCGTATTGCCAATAAGAACAAAGATATTGAACTACGCATCAGCAATACCCCGCAACAGGCGCTCTATTTCGAGCTCTATAGCCGTTACATCAGCGAGCGGCACGCCAGTGGCAGTATGTACCCGCCAACGCAGGCAACCCTCGATAGCTTCACTTGTTGCCAATGGCTAACATTGTGCTTTATCGAAGGCTACCTTGACAATAAACTCGTCAGCGTCGCCGTTTGTGATGTGTTACACAATGCCCTGTCCGCGGTATATACCTTTTTCGATCCAGACTTAGATAGACGCTCGCTAGGCCAATTTAATATCTTAGAACAAGTGAGCTTAGCGCAGGCACAAAATAAACAGTACCTCTATCTCGGATATCAAATTGACCCATGTGCGGCGATGAATTATAAAAAAAATTACACCCCGAATGAGCGTTTCATCGAAGAACAATGGATAAAGTTCGAAAAATAGCGCGCAAACCTTTACACGGAGAACGAATTACGTCATTATTTGCGCCCATAAATTAGCAGCAATTTAGTTGTTTATTTAATATACAACTTTAACTAACATCGACAGGAATAAGTCTTAAAATGGCAAAAGAAGACAACATTGAAATGCAAGGCACTGTATTAGACACACTACCTAATACAATGTTCCGCGTAGAATTAGAAAATGGTCATGTTGTAACAGCGCATATTTCTGGGAAAATGCGTAAAAACTACATCCGAATTCTTACTGGTGATAAAGTCACCGTGCAATTAACACCTTATGATCTTTCAAAGGGTCGTATCGTGTTCCGCGCGCGTTAATTATTACACCGCCTAAATATTAACGTGGCTGATTAGCCTCGTGAATTATTGTGTAAAGATAATGCCAATTGGCATAACACATAATAATTTAAGATATTTAAACAAAAAGCCCATCGATTGATGGGCTTTTTCGTTACTGCTTATTTGCTTATTGCTTAGCGTGATTACGCATTTTCAGTGGCGCTTTGGGCGATGTACACGAACTTCAATTCATCCCCTTTCAAACTCACCTGCACAGTTCCGCCCTTGGTTAAGCGACCAAAGAGCAGTTCATTCGCCATTGGTTTCTTCAAGTGTTCCTGAATAACCCGCGTCATAGGACGTGCGCCCATGGTCTTGTCATAACCTTTCTTGACTAACCAACTACGCGCTTCTTTAGACACTTCTAATGCGACACACTTATTATCAAGCTGCGCTTGCACTTCAACAATAAACTTGTCCACCACCTGATCGATAATGCTGTGTTCGAGGCTATTAAACCACACAATTGAATCGAGGCGGTTACGAAACTCAGGGGTAAATAGTCGCGTAATTTCCTGCATTGCATCGGTTGAGTTGTCCTGAACTTTAAAGCCAATCGACTTACGCTCTGTTTCACTAGCGCCAGCATTGGTGGTCATCACCAAGATAACGTTTCTAAAGTCCGCTTTACGGCCATTGTTATCGGTTAGGCTACCGTGATCCATGACTTGCAACAAAAGGTTGTACACGTCGCTGTGGGCCTTCTCAATCTCATCGAGCAGCACCACACTATGTGGATGCTTACGTACCGCGTCAGTTAATAGGCCTCCTTGATCATAACCAACATAGCCTGGAGGCGCACCGATCAAGCGGCTCACCGTATGGCTCTCTAAATACTCAGACATATCAAAACGAATTAATTCGACGCCTAAACTATTGGCCAACTGTTTACACACTTCCGTTTTACCGACACCGGTTGGCCCAGCAAATAAGAATGAGCCAATCGGCTTATCTTCGTTGCCTAAGCCTGAACGTGACAGGCGAATTGCACTGGTCAGCTTCTCAATCGCAGGATCTTGACCAAACACCACTAACTTTAGATTACGATCCAAGTTTTTGAGTAAGTCAACATCGGAAGATGATACCGATTGCTCTGGGATCCGCGCCATTTTGGCGATAATCGCCTCGATCTGTGGCACATCGATAACCGAATCTTCATCGCTGTCACGGGTCATAGCGATTCGTGCGCCCGCTTCATCGATCACATCAATCGCCTTATCTGGCAAGAAACGCTCAAGAATATATTTGTCTGAGAGTTTCGCCGCAGCGCGCAATGCTTGACGCGTGTAAGTCACATTATGATGCTCTTCATAGCAGGGCTTTAATCCCATCAGAATTTCGGCTGTTTCTTCGATAGTCGGTTCAACCACGTCGATTTTTTGGAAACGACGGGCTAAGGCACGGTCCTTTTCAAAGACCCCTTGAAACTCTTGATAAGTGGTGGCGCCAATACAGCGCAATTGACCACTAGAGAGCAACGGCTTGAGTAGGTTAGAGGCATCCATCATGCCGCCAGATGCTGCTCCTGCGCCAATAATAGTATGAATTTCATCGATAAACAGAATCGAATCAGGCTCTTTCTCAAACTCTTTGAGCACCGCCTTAAAACGTTTTTCAAAATCACCGCGATATTTAGTACCGGCGAGGATTGCGCCCATATCGAGTGAATAGATCACATGGCCTTTAATGATATCTGGCACATCGTCTTTAACGATACGATACGCTAATCCCTCGGCAATCGCCGTCTTACCGACACCCGCTTCACCGACTAACAGCGGGTTATTCTTACGACGACGTGATAATACCTGTATGGTACGTTCCACTTCATGTTGACGACCAATCAGTGGATCGATAGTGCCGGCGCGCGCCGCTTCGTTAAGATTACTGGCGTATTTGGTTAGCGCGTTGGCTTTACTTTGCTCTTCATCATTATCGGTCTGCTCAATGCCCGGTACCACATCATTTTCTGGATCTTTAGAAACGCCATGTGAAATATAGTTAACGATGTCTAGGCGCGAGATATTTGATTTTTTTAATAAATAAGTCGCTTGAGATTCCTGCTCACTAAAGATAGCAACCAGCACGTTAGCACCTGTTACTTCGCTATTGCCCGACGATTGTACGTGAAATACCGCGCGTTGTAGCACCCGCTGAAAACCTAGCGTTGGCTGCGTTTCACGCTCTTCATCATCGAGCGATATCAGCGGCGTAGTCTCTTCGATAAACGCGCTAATATCTTTTTTTAACACGCTAATATCGGCACTACAGGCGACTAAGGCTTGTTTGGCAGATTCATTATCGGTTAACGCTAACAGTAGATGTTCTACCGTCATAAACTCGTGACGTTTTGCCCGAGCATCTCTAAATGCGTTATTTAACGTCAATTCTAGTGATTTATTCAACATAAATTTCCCCTTGTTGTCTGTTCACCAATCTTTACACTTGTTCCATTGTGCACAAAAGTGGATGTTGGTTTTCCTTAGCGCAGTCATTGACCTGAACTACTTTGGTTTCAGCTATATCTGCACTATAGGTGCCACACGTGGCTTTACCTTGCTCATGAACCAACATCATTATCTGAAACGCTTCCTCCTCGCTTTTGGCGAAAAAGACCGTCAACACCTCAATAACAAAATCCATTGGCGTATAATCATCATTGTTCAATACGACTTGAAATAATGATGGCGGCTTTAATGCCTGCTTTTGAGTGTCTTTCTCAAGTACAAACTCAAATTCACCCGAATCACTCATAATTTAATTTTAGACCTTATTTTTAACTTAAGTGGAAATATCAACAACTTTATTCATAATAAATCAGTTTTGCTCTTGACTGAAATTTTTTTTTGTTTAACTATTCTAATAGTAAATAACTATTTAATCATTATTTGCAATGTTTAAATATCAACAAAAACTAAGAAGCAACTCAGCAGAACTAAAAAGGAATTTGGCTTATGGCTACCGGAACAGTGAAATGGTTTAACAATGCGAAGGGATTTGGTTTTATTTGTCCGGATAATGGTGGTGAGGATATCTTTGCTCATTACTCTGTCATTGAAATGGAAGGTTACCGCACACTCAAAGCAGGACAAGAAGTAAATTACGAACTGCAAAGCGGCCCTAAGGGTGCTCACGCGGAAAAGATAAGTCCTGTGGTTGAAGCACTAACAACCTAGGTACTGAGCGCTAAACGCGCTATCATTGTGCATTATCCATTTAGATCTTTCGATGATGCGCAATAAAAAATTTCCAGCAAGTAGTAATAGCCGTTTAACCCACAGTAAAGCGGTTGTCTCCCGTTCACGCAAAAAACCTGCGCCGACCCAACAAAAAATCGTCCTCTTTAACAAACCGTTCGACGTCCTCAGCCAATTTACCGATGGCGGTAATCGCCAGACCCTGGCCCATTATATTACTGAAAAAGAAGTCTATGCCGCCGGTCGACTCGACCGAGACAGCGAAGGACTATTGGTATTAACCAATGATGGCAAACTCCAAGCACAGATAACGCAACCCAATAAAAAAACCTCTAAAACTTACTGGGCACAAGTCGAGGGCATTCCTAGCGCCGATAAAATTAAGGATTTATGTGAGGGTGTCACACTAAACGATGGCATGACACTACCGGCGAAGGTGAGAATCATTGAGCAACCAGCACTTATTTGGCCACGAACCCCACCGATCCGCGAGCGTCTAAATATCCCCACCAGTTGGCTAGAAATAACCATCAGTGAGGGACGAAACCGCCAAGTGCGGCGCATGACTGCCCATATTGGCCACCCAACCTTACGGCTGATCCGTTACCGTATCGGCAGCTGGACACTCGATGGTATCGACAACGGAGAATATCGCCTGCTGACGAGCTAAGCGCCATAAAGGCAAAGACGACTTAAAATGTGCTTGGCGTGACGTTTTTAGCTATGCCGAACGGGTTGTTTGTGTTAGAATTTTCGCCCGAAAAAACCCATTCAACTGTTAACTAGATCACATTTTTATCGGCATCGCCGTTGATTTAGCTGTTGGACATCACGTTTAAGCACAAGGTACACCATGGTCGATAAGGCAAGCAAAAAAGTTATCGTCGGAATTTCCGGCGGTGTAGATTCTTCAGTGTCAGCATATTTATTACTCCAGCAAGGTTATCAGGTCGAAGGCCTGTTCATGAAAAACTGGGAAGAAGATGATACCGATGAGTATTGCTCCGCCGCACAGGACTTGGCTGATGCACAGGCAGTATGTGACAAATTGGGCATCGAACTGCATAGCATTAATTTCGCCGCCGAATATTGGGATAACGTATTCGAATACTTCTTGGCCGAATATAAAGCAGGTCGCACCCCTAATCCAGACATCATCTGTAATAAAGAAATTAAATTTAAAGCATTCCTAGAGTTTGCCGCCGAAACCTTGGGGGCAGATTATATTGCGACGGGCCACTATGTACGCCGCCAAGAAGTTGATGGTCAGTGGCAGTTATTGCGCGGGCTCGATGGCAATAAAGATCAAAGTTACTTCTTATATACCCTAGGCAGCGAGCATGTGGCCCAAACATTATTCCCGGTTGGCGAGCTAGAGAAACCTCAGGTACGTGAAATTGCGCTTGAACAAGGCCTTATCACCCACAATAAAAAGGACTCTACCGGCATCTGTTTTATCGGCGAGCGAAAATTCAAAGACTTCTTGGCCAAATATCTTCCGGCGCAACCGGGCAATATTGAAACCTTCGAAGGTGAAGTCATTGGTAAGCATGACGGATTGATGTATCACACCCTTGGACAGCGCAAAGGACTACAAATTGGCGGTCTAACTAACCATGGTGATGCACCGTGGTATGTTGTTGATAAAGATCTTGAGCGTAATGTATTGCTCGTTGGTCAAGGCAGTGACCACCCTCGCCTCTTCTCTAACGGCTTATTGGCCAGTCAATTAGATTGGACCGATCGTGTTGGACCGCAACAGGTGACCAAGCTCACGGTGAAGACTCGCTATCGTCAAACCGATATTCCTTGCACCATCTACCCCGCTGGCCCAGATCAGATTCGGGTGATATTTGACGAGCCACAGAGCTCAGTGACCCCCGGACAATCGGCGGTGTTTTATCAGGGCGAGGTCTGTATTGGCGGCGCAATCATCGATAGTGTGGTAAGAGACTAAATGATGACCCAGGTAGACAAAAACGTGCAAACCATGGCTTTTGCGGCGCTGGCACAATGTGCTCAGCTAGCTCATAACATGGCAAAAAATGGCAGTGTCGACAATGCGCAATGGGCAGTTTGCATCAATAGTTTGGTGTGTACCGATCCCGACAGTGCCCAAGATATTTATGATCCCCGCACCGATCTATTTTTGGGTTATAAAACACTTATCACCCAGTTGAGTGACAGCGGCGAAGGTCGCAGCGTCGAGATCACCAAATACATTGCCGGATTAATTTCCCTTGAACGTAAATTAAGCGGATCAAATAATTCGCTCGCGATGATGGGACAACGTCTCGATCAGGTTAAACGTCAACTACACCACTTTACCATTGACGATGAAGCGGTGGTGGCAAACTTAGCCAGTATCTATAGCGATATCATCAGCCCACTAGGGGCAAAGATTCAAATTAGTGGATCGCCAAACCAATTACAACAGCAAGCAGTGCAGCAAAAAATTCGCGCTCTGTTGCTTGCTGGAGTCCGAGCCGCTGTATTATGGCGTCAAGTAGGGGGCAAGCGTCGTCACCTATTTTTCAACCGTAAAGAGCTAGTAAGAAATGCAAAGCAGCAACTAAATCACATCTAATCAAGTTATTGAGGATATACCCATGGAACTTTCTGCATTAACCGCAGTTTCTCCAATTGATGGTCGTTACGGAAGTAAGACTAAAGAGCTACGTGCAATTTTTAGTGAGTTTGGTTTAACCAAATATCGCGTTGAAGTGGAGGTACGCTGGTTACAAAAGTTGGCTGCTACGCCACAGATCACCGAAGTGCCAGCGTTTAGTGACCAAGCAAACGCATTTTTAGATGCCATTGTTAGCGACTTTAATGAAGAGCACGCTGCGCGTTGTAAAGAAATCGAACGTACCACCAACCACGATGTTAAAGCGGTTGAGTATTTCCTTAAAGAACAAGTTGCTAATAACCCTGAATTACACGCGATCAATGAGTTCATTCATTTCGCCTGTACCTCAGAAGACATCAATAATCTGTCGCACGCCTTGATGTTACGTGCCGGCGTTAACGATGTTATCTTGCCATACGGCGAGCAATTGCTTAGCGAGATAAAAAACAGAGCGATTGAGTATAAGGCAGCGCCATTGCTCTCTCGTACGCATGGCCAGCCAGCGTCTCCTTCGACCATGGGTAAAGAATTTGCCAATGTTTACATGCGTTTGCAGCGTCAATTAGATCAGATTAAGCAGACTGAATTTTTGGGTAAAATCAATGGCGCGGTTGGCAACTACAATGCTCACATCAGCGCATATCCTGAGATCGATTGGCATGCATTCTCACAAGAGTTTGTTAACTCACTTGGCCTAACGTGGAACGCATTTACCACTCAAATCGAACCACATGATTATATAGCCGAGTTGTTTGACGCGATCTGCCGTTTTAACACTATCTTATTAGATTTTGATCGTGATATCTGGGGCTATATCTGCTTGGGACACTTCAAGCAAAAAACCATCGCCGGTGAAATCGGTTCATCGACCATGCCGCACAAGGTTAATCCGATTGATTTTGAAAACTCGGAAGGTAACTTAGGCCTAGGCAATGCAATCATGAGCCATTTGGCGCAGAAACTACCGGTTTCTCGCTGGCAACGTGATTTGACTGACTCGACCGTGCTGCGTAATCTCGGTGTGGGCCTGGCGCATTCAATTATTGCTTATCAGTCGACGCTTAAAGGCATGAGCAAATTGGAATTAAACCAGGAAGCATTGCTTAACGATCTTGACCGTAACTGGGAAGTATTAGCTGAGCCAGTACAGACCGTAATGCGTCGTTATGCGATTGAAAAACCATATGAAAAGCTTAAAGAGCTGACGCGTGGCAAGCGCATAAATAGTGAAGATTTAGCGGTCTTTATCGATGGTCTTGAACTACCTGATCAGGTTAAAGTACAGCTAAAGGCGATGACACCAGCCAATTATATTGGCCGTGCCATCGCTTTTGTTGACGATATCGCTTAAGCTAGACGCAGTCTTGGCCCTTATCTGTTACATCAACAGTTAAGCCAATCCAATTTTTGTAAAGGCAATGGTAGCCACGCTACCATTGCCTTTTTGCTTATAGAACATAATTTATGTACACAGTAAACCTTAACGATCTAACCCCACAACAATTCCTCAGTGAATATTGGCAGAAAAAACCTTTATTGATACGCCAGGGCATTAGCGATTTTAACGATCCGATAAGCCCCGACGAATTTGCTGGTTTGGCCATGGAAGAACAAATTGAGTCACGCCTGGTGTGGCAAGAAGACGGGAAATGGCAGGCTAAGCTCGGGCCATTCGAAGACTATAGCCACTTAGGCGATAAAGATTGGTCATTGCTTATTCAAGGAGTCGATCATTGGGATGAACAAGTGGCCGAATTGATCCGCCCGTTTAGGTTTCTCCCCAATTGGCGTATTGACGATGTGATGGTAAGTTTTGCCATGCCTGGCGGTGGTGTAGGGCCGCATGTCGATAACTATGATGTGTTTATCATTCAAGGCAGTGGTCGGCGTCATTGGCAAGTTGGTAGCAACAGCGAGGTTAATGAAGTCGTTGCCCACAGTGTGTTGTTGCATGTAGAAAAGTTTGAGCCGATCATCGATGTCGAATTATTACCCGGCGATATCTTGTATATTCCGCCAGGCTTTCCCCATCAAGGCATCGCACTTGAACCATCGATGAGTTATTCGGTAGGCTTTAGAACCAGTTCGAAGGCGCACCTGTTGACCAATTTTGCCGATTATTTACTCGACCAACAAATTGGCACCCAGATGGTGGTCGATCCTGAACGCCTGGTAACTAACACACCCGGCTTGATTGATAACAGTGATGTCAACAAGTTACAACAAGCGATGCAATCGATGCTCGATGATCAAGAGACCCTAGTCGGCTTCTTAGGCTGTCACCTATCACAAGCGAAGCACGAACTGGCCATCGACCCAGATCAACCAACGCTAACGAGTGACGAGATGATGGAATACATCGATGATAATTGTACGTTGATTAGACTTGGCGGGCTTAGATGCCTGTATTTCGAGCAAGAACTAGCCGTTGGTAGTATTTACATTAATGGTGAAAAATATACGCTAGAAAGCGATCTTAATCAGGGCTTACGTTTATTGGCCGATTTTAGCCAACTTGAGTGTGAGCAATTACGCCCTTGGCTTAAACATAACCAATATAAAACTTTACTGGCTAAGTTAATTAACGCCGGTTACTTCTATTTTCAGGACTAATTTTGCAAATACAGCACACGCTAACCAAGGCAACTTGGCTAGAGCATCAAGCCCAATTACGCGGACTTAGAAACAAAATCAACGTCTTAGAGTTACGCACTCCCCGCCACGTTGAGTTTGATGAAAAGGACGCCAGCGCGCAACATGTGTTGGTGTGCATGGAAGATGATGTCATCGCCTGTGGTCGCCTCACTCGAACTGGTGTTATCAGCAGGATCTGCGTGTTGCAATCTCATCGTGGTTTGGGCGTCGGTGCCCAGATCCTTGAGGCGCTGGTAAGTTTAGCCGATGCATCAAATATGAGCGATGTTAGTATCTCGTCAACACTCGCTACCGTCGAGTTTTATACCCAGTATGGCTTTAAGCCCCAGGGCAATGTGTTTATGCAAGGCGGGTTGCCACGCCAACATGTGGTTAGCTCAATCGGCAATATTTCGTTCATGTAATCCACTATCAATTTATCTTTACACCACATCGAAAGAAATTCAATTATCTACCCTAGCCCTGCGATCGCAGGAGTGCTATCTTTGCGCCAATAATAATAATCTATTAGCGGCCAATCGTTTAGCAATACGTTAGGGTCCATACTTTGGAGAGCTGTAATGTCAGTTTTTGACCTCGCTTCTTTTGATAATCACGAACAAGTTTCTTTTTTTTCTGACCCAGCTACCGGACTAAAAGCCATTGTTGCTATTCATGATACGACACTGGGTCCAGCCGTTGGTGGGTGTCGAATGTGGGATTACGCCAATGATCAAGAGGCCATTACCGATGTGTTACGTCTCTCGCGCGGCATGACTTACAAAAACGCGGTTGCAGGACTCGCCATGGGTGGTGGTAAAGCAGTGATTATAGGTGATGCTAAGAAAGATAAATCGCCCGAGTTATTTAGGGCCTTTGGCCGCGCTATTGATACGTTAGGCGGGCGCTATTATAGTGCCGAAGATGTCGGCATAAATACTCAAGACATCATGATTGCTCACCAAGAAACCCCTTACATGGCGGGGTTAGAAGGTAAGAGCGGCGATCCATCGCCTTTTACTGCGCTGGGTACGTTCTTAGGAATCAAAGCCGCGGTAAAATATCAGTTGGGCAAAGATAACCTTAAAGGTTTACGTGTCGCTATTCAGGGCCTTGGCCATGTCGGCTATTATCTGTGTCAGTATTTGTACCAGGCTGGCGCACAATTAATTGTTACCGACCTCAACCAACAGGCGTTAGCCAGAGTGGCCAATGAGTTTAATGCGACCGTGGTCGGCTTAGAGGAGATTTATAGCCAAGATGTCGATGTCTATGCACCTTGTGCGCTTGGTGCCACCATCAATGACGATACCATCAATGTCATCAAGGCAAGCATCGTTGCCGGTTGCGCCAACAATCAGCTTGCCGAGTCATACCACGGCGAATTACTACGCCAACGGGGCATATTATATGCACCAGATTATGTGATTAACGCCGGCGGCATTATCAACGTCTCTTTCGATAATGATTACTGCGCTGAAAAATCCACCGCCAAGGTCGAGCAAATTTACCATACCCTGACCAAGATTTTCGAGCAGGCTGAGCAACAACAACTGCAAACGGCACTCATTGCCGATCAAATGGCGCGCGACATAATCGCGCATAAGAAAGCGTCCATTACCTAGTAACGTTTTGATTGATATATGAAACAATTACTAGGAAGCTTGTTTGCTTAACGCAGGTAGGATAGTATTATTTATATACCCGCATTTTAGCGTGCTAACGTGCTTTAATACTGTTTATAAGTCTATGGATTGTGCCCTTTGGAAGATTTAACCTTATTAGATCAATTGTCCACCCCAACATGGGTATACGATGTCACCAACTATAAGATTAGCTGGGCCAATAATAGCGCGTTGACGCTATGGGCAGCAGCAAACAAAGAAGAACTCTACCAGCGAGATATGTCCACCGATATTACCGAAGTTACCGATAAGCACCTTCATCGCGTGGCTAGCGAGTGTATCGACAACCCCACCACCATGTGGTGGACGCTCTATCCAAATAATCGCCCTAAAGAAATTTACTTGCGCTTTAGGAATATCTCCACCAGAAGCGAACAGACTTTGCTATTATGCGAAGCGGTGTTGACCAAGAAAGAAATGGAGCGTGATACACGCTTTTCTTGTCATAACTCGATTACTTCTATGTTTAATGCGCAGGGGACCTTTATCAGCGGCAGTTTAAGTTTCGAGAGCCATTACAACAAAAGAGATATCGACCTGCACGAATTACTGGAAATGGGTCTAACTGAGCTTAATCGCATGATGGGGGATTTCCGCCATATCTCAATTGAGCAACAGGTTATTTCAAATGGTCGCCTATGCTGGTTTAATTTTCAGATAGAACGCCTAATGCCAGAGCGGCATTATTTGGTGGTGCAAGAAGACATCACTAAACGCAAGACCCAAGAGCAGACCTATAAGCACCTTGCCTATCACGATCAGTTGACCGGCATTCTCAATCGCTACGGTCTCAATGACTATCTGAGTGAGCACTGCAAAAAACAAGACCCTTTTCATCTGTTCTTATTAGATCTTGATGCCTTTAAGTTGGTCAACAACAACCTAGGTCACAGCACCGGCGACAAGGTATTAATCGAAATTGCGCAGCGCCTCATTGCACAGTTACCCAGCGATTATATTATTAGCCGTTTTGGTGGCGATGAATTTGTTATCATCGCGCCTATCCGCGCCGACAGTCAGAGTGTCGAAGCGATTAGTCAATTGATCATCGATATTGTGGCCAAACCTATCGAATCTATCGATTCTATTCAGGTGTCTGGCAGCATTGGCGCAGCAAACTTCCCCATCGATGCCCACGCGCCAGACGCGCTAATTATGTACGCCGATACCGCGATGTATAAAGCCAAGGAGCGCGGTTCAAAGAGTTATGTGCGTTTCGCCCAGCAGATGAGCTTAGAGATTCAGCGACGCAGCGCGATTCAACAAGGTCTAAAATTAGCGCTCGATTTTAATGAGTTGGTGCCATTGTATCAACCGATTGTTAATATTAAAGATAATCGCTTGATCGGCATGGAAGCACTCTTAAGTTGGGATAGTCCGTCGTTAGGCAAAGTAGCGCCCCAAGAGTTTGTCGCCGAAGCTGAGCGCTCCGGTATGATGAATGAGATTGGCCAGTGGATCCTGACCCAGGCCTGCATCGAGTGCAAAAAATGGCAAATAAAAACCCAGAGCTCACTGCGCTTATCGGTTAATGTATCGGCTATTCAATTAAACGATAAATTTATCACTAGCTTAGACGAGATATTGGACAAAACAGGCTTTCCACCAGAATGTTTGACCCTAGAGCTCACTGAATCGATATTCTTACTTAATATTAAACAGGTGATCCGCCGCTTGCAGGCCATTAGTGATCGTAAGATTAGTGTCTGTATCGATGACTTTGGCACCGGTTATTCATCCCTTTCTTACATTCATAAGCTACCGATCGACTCACTAAAGATTGATCGCTCCTTTATCAGCGATATCGACAATAGCATCGTGGTCGTGGAAGCAACCATTGCTATGGCGGCAAAGTTGGGCTTAAAAGTCGTGGCGGAAGGGATCGAAACACAGCATCAACGCGAAATGATGCTCGCCTACCCTAATCTACTGGCGCAAGGATACTATTACTCACGACCGGTGCCAGCGTTAGATTTTGAGAAGCTCCCCCTGTTTGAAAAATTGTTGCCCCCCGGCGGTAGCGGCACCCTACTAAACTTTAAAATTTAATGGGCTGGGCGGCTAAAACTCGCCGAGACAAAATTGTTGGTGTTGCGAGTTAATCATCAGCGTTGTTTTACTGCCATTGGCAACCTCTTGCGCACAGTCGAGCAACTGATAATAGGTATTTCGCTCGATCAGTGCGTCTAGTCCGCGCCACAACCTGAGATAAGGCCGCTGCGCCTCTCCTCTAAGGTCAATATCATAGGCTAGTGATAAGGGGACCTTGTCGCCAATGTTGGTCAGCAGCCACACAACTTGCTGCTCCCCGTGGCCTTCGATGGTAAAGTCGATCACGAGAAATGGCGCATCCACCACCTCAATCTGGATTTTTTCAACCGGCGTCACCAAGTAATAATGTTCGCGCTCTTTGCGCAATATTTTACTAAAGAGCACCTTTAATTTATCCCGCGTAACCGGATCTCCCTCGTGCAACCATTGACCATCAGCCTTAATCACCATGTCCATGGTATTGACCTGTGTTGGTTGCCAGCTATCTAACGGATAGGCATTGCCCGACAGCTGCGTTACCGCTTGTTCTAGTTGTGTTAAGTCCATCATCTTCCCTACCATTACGCCATCACAAATGCTGCGCTAAGATCTCAACCGGATGCTTAGGCTTAAAACCGTCAAGCCGATTTACCTGGCTACGACAAGAATAGCCGGTGGCCAATACTTGTTCCGGCTTATCTTGAGCAACCTTATCCTGCCAACTCATTTGATAAAGTTTAATACTATTATCGATATTTTTCGTCTCATGACCGTAGGTACCCGCCATGCCACAACAGCCGACATTCTTCGCGTTTAACGATAAGCCGAGCTCATTAAAGATATGTTGCCAATCATGGTGGGTATTTGGCAAGGCAGTTTTTTCACTGCAATGGGCATATAGCTGGTATTGGGTATCGTTATTTGTGACCGTGTGATTGAGGCTCGGCAGATGTGGTAATAACCATTCTTGAAACAATTTCACTTGGAATTTTCCGCGTTTATCCCCCAACACGGCCTGATACTCATCACGGTAACACAGTACCAATGAGGGATCGACGCCAACGAGTGGGTAACCAAGCTCGCTTAACTGATTGAAAAAATCACTCGCATCCTGTGCCATCGCCGCAAATTTTGTAAGAAAGCCCTTAACATGGGCTGGCTTGCCGTTGGGTTTAAAGGGCAATAATATCGGCTTGAAGCCAAGTTTTTTAATCACCACACACAATGCTTCGACCACGCTAGCGTCATAGAAGCTAGTGAAAGGGTCCTGCACTACCAACACATATTCATGGCGTAATGCTGGCTCAATTGCCGACAGAGCAGCCAAATCAAATCCTAGGGTGTCAGGATCAGTAGCTAGGCGCTTGGTCAAAGGCGGCACCGACAAGTTGGGACTATCCACCATACCAACAGTTGCCTTAAGCAACACCTTGCTCAGCGGATTGCTCATCAACACATTCGATAGACGCGGCGCCTTAACCATCCATTGACTGGTGGTTTCAACATTAGCCACCACATGGTCGCTAAGCGGGCGCAAGTATCGCTGGTGATACAAGTTAATGAAACGCGATCTAAAGCCAGGGACATCGACCTTAATCGGACAGGCGGTAGCACAAGCTTTACAGGCTAAACAGCCCTTCATTGCGTCCATCACCTCGTGAGAAAAGTCATACTCTCCTTGTTTCTTTGCCCAAGAATTCTTAATCCGTGATAATAGCGAGGCTGAGCAATCATTATTTTCTAGTACAACGGGATCAACCCCCTGATTACTGAGCAGACGCAACCATTCACGGATCATCGTCGCACGGCCCTTTGGGGAATGTCGACGGTCACGGGTCACCTTGCTCGATGGACACATCGGCGAATCTAAATCGTAGTTAAAACACTGGCCATTGCCATTACAACTCATCGCCGTGGCGTAACTTTCACGCACCTTAAGTGGGATCTGGCGATCATAAGCGCCGCGTTTTAAGTCAGACACTTGCACAATTTTGGCATCGCTCTCCATCGGGGTACAGATTTTACCGGGATTGAGACGATTGTTTGGATCAAACAGTGCCTTAATAACCCGTAGTTGACTAAAGAGCTCGGCGCCAAAAAATTCTGGTCCATACTCACTGCGATAGCCCTTACCATGCTCGCCCCACATCAGGCCGCCATATTTGGCCGTGAGTGCCACCACTTGTTCCGATATCTTAGTCAGCTTAAGTTCTTGCATCTCATCACACATATCCATCGCCGGACGCACATGTAATACACCCGCATCGACATGACCAAACATGCCATAGTGCAAGTTGTGAGAGTCCAACAATGCGCGAAATTCGACAATAAAGTCTGCCAGTTTTTCCGGTGGCACCGCGGTATCTTCGGCAAATGCGATAGGCTTAGTAAAGCCCTTCGTTGCGCCGAGCAGCCCCACCGACTTCTTGCGCATATTATAGATACGGTTAATCTCGTCGAGCTGTGAGCACACCTGATAGCCTAAGATACCGCTACTGTCGCTATTGACCTGCGTATCGAGACGTAGGCAAAGTTCATTGATGCGCTGTTGCTGCACGCTAGCATCGTTACTGGCAAACTCCACCATATTAAGACCATCGGTGATCTTGTCCTTGCGCTGTGGAATTAAGTCACAAACGGTGTCCCACACGATGTCTTGTTTAGCCAGCCCTAATACCTTGCTATCTACTGTCTCTACCGACGTCGCCTTGGCCGCCACCAAGTTTTGCGCATCACGCAGCGCAGAATCGAAGCTATCGTAAATAATGTTAATCAGGGTGCGCAGTTTGGGGATCGGCGTCAAGTTCAGCTTGGCCTCGGTAATAAAGGCGAGCGATCCCTCGGAGCCCGTTAAGATCCGGCTTAAGTTAAATTCGGTGAGCTGCTCATTAAACACATGTTCTAAGTCATAGCCGGTTAGAAAACGATTGAGCCGTGGAAATTTGGCTAAGATCAGCGCGCGATTGTCATGGCATATCTTCGCCACCTGATGGCTTAGTTCGTCACTATTTTCTGCCACGAGTACTTCTGACGCGCTGCGTTTTCCTGTCTCGAGCAATTGACCATTAATTAACACGCTGGTTAACTCCAACACATGATCGGAGGTTTTACCGTACACCAATGAGCCCTGGCCCGATGCATCTGTATTAATCATGCCGCCTAATGTGGCGCGATTGGAGGTTGATAAATCCGGCGAGAAGAAAAAACCAAACGGTTTTAGATAGGCGTTTAGCTGATCCTTAACCACGCCGGTTTGCACCCGAACCCAACCTTCTTGCTGATTAATTTCAAGAATATTATTCATGTGACGCGACAGATCGACAATGATGCCGTTGTTTAACGACTGACCATTGGTTCCGGTGCCACCGCCCCGCGCACTAAACGTAATGGCGACAAACTCGGTTTGATTGGCGAGCTTGGTTAAGATTAATAGATCGTCAGTTGATGTCGGGAACACCACGCCCTGTGGCAGATTTTGGTAGATGCTGTTGTCGGTGGAAACAGCAAGCCGCGCGCCATAGTCCTGCTCAATATCGCCACTAAACGCGCTTTGGCGCAACTGCTCGAGAAACAGAAGGTAATTTTCACTGATTAACTGGTCAAAACTTAGCTTGGGCAACATAGAGAATATCTTATCAACATCATGGTAACGAAGGAGCTTGAATATACCACGATGACCGCGCGCTTTCACCCGCTAAGCCCAATAAAAATGGGCTTTTTTGCTTATAGCTTATCCGCTAATGTGGGCTATTTAGACGTTTGGCCAACCGCGCTAGCGCGCGCTTAATATTATCTATCGAGGTGGTATAAGAAAAGCGCATCATTTTATCGGCATTGTTGTGACCAAAGTCGATACCTGGGGTCACTAAGATCCCGTCTTGCTCTAGCAGTGACCAGCAAAAGTCGAAACTATTATCGGTAAATCGCGACGCATTAACATACAGATAAAACGCCCCTTGCGGTGACGCCTCGACCACAAAGCCTAGCTGAGTTAACCCGTTAACCAACACATCGCGACGCGCCTTAAATTGCCAGCGCCGCCGCTCCAGTTCATCTAATGTTTGGGGCTCGAACGCGGCTAATGCGGCGTATTGCGCGATAGTCGGCGGTGAAATAAACAGATTCTGTGCTAGGCGCGCCATGGCATCGACCGCGCTTGGCGGCACAATCGCCCAGCCAAGTCGCCAGCCAGTCATGCCAAAATACTTTGAAAAGCTGTTAATCACAAAGGCGTTATCATCGACTTCCAACACACTATGCGCCTCTTCTTCATAAGTCAGGCCATGATATAACTCATCGACAACGAAGCTTCCGCCAAGGCTTGTCACCTTAGCCGCCAAACTGGCTAACTGCGATTTGCACAGCATGGTACCCGTTGGGTTGGCGGGGGACGCCACTAAGACTCCGGCACTATTTTCGTCCCAATATTGACTGACTAATTCTGGCGTCAATTGAAAATTATGCGCGCGATTGACATCGATCAGTTTGGCCTGCGCCTCGATCAAGCGTAAAAATTGTTTATTACAAGGATAACCGGGATCGCTCATTAGGATATTCTTACCGGCATCAGCAATCAGTGAAAATACCATCAGCAACGCGGCAGAGGCACCATTGGTCACAATGACCCGGTTCGGATCGACATCCACTTGATAGCGCGTGAGGTAATATTGACTAATTTTTTGTTTTAACTCTGGGATGCCCGTGGCTGGCGTGTACTTGGTGCGACCTTGCTCAATCGCGGCGATGCCCGCTTGAGCGATGGGTTGTGGTGTTGCAAAGTCCGGTTCCCCAGCGCCCATCGCGATAATATCGCGTCCTTGTGCGGTTAACTCATTAGCTTTAGCCAACAACTCCATCACTTTAAACGAGTCAATCGCGCGCGCCCTTTTACTCCAATCCATAGACAATCTTTTGCTGATAAACGATAGATTTAACCATACAGTAATTATTTATTACAACAAAATAGTTTAATTTAAACTAACTTCGTTCATAATGAGTTAAATTTTAAAGGAGTTTCAATTTATGCGTTTATTACTAGCCCTTATCTTCCCATGGTTACAATTTTTCACCATCGGTCGTCCACTAGCGGGCATCATTTGTCTTATTTTGCAATGTACTGTCATTGGCTGGCCTGTTGCCGCCATTTGGTCGGTGTATGCGCTTAGCCAGTATAAGACCGATCAGAAAATTGCCGATGCATTAAATAGATAACAATAGGTTATTCAAATAAAGGCCGCTGATACTGAGTATCGGCGGCCTTTTTTTTAGGCGTGATAACGATAGTGGTAGACTTTGAGGCCCTTGTCGCTGTCAATTTCTTTAAACACCTCAGGGTTTTCAACCACCCCAATGAACTCAGCGCTCGGCAGCTCAGTTTCCATCAACTGCGCAATAAATGCCTGATCCAAATCTGGCGCATTCAAACACACTAAAAGATCGGCTTTATCGCTCGCCAATTGCGGCACTTTACGAAGTAGTTTGGCGTAGTCTTTACTGGCGGTAAAACTGCCTACCTGATTAGTCGGTGGATCAAACACAATCGTTTCATACGGGCCATAGCGCTTTAGTTTGCCCCAAGATTTGAAAATGTCATGGCGAAAGAACTTAACCAGATGAGTATCAATGTCATTAATTTGATGATTGGTTTTGCCCAGTTTTAGCGCGCCATGACTCATGTCGATATTAATGACGCTACTGGCCCCCCCTTGCATTGCCGCAAGCGAGAACGAACAGCTATAGCTAAAGAGGTTGAGCACGTTGCGACCATGCGCATGCTCCCTGATCCAACGCCGACCATTGGCCATGTCGAGAAACAAGCCATTATTTTGGCCGTCTAACAACTTCACCTGATATTTAATGCCATCTTCTTCAACCAAATGTGGTGAAGGTAATTGACCATCAATCACCTCAACGGGCGCGCCATGAATAAAGCGGCGCTGGAGCAACAAGGTGCCATCAACGTTTGGTAGCGCTTGCCGCACAGTGTCAATCACTTGTTGTTCGTACTCAGGTGTTTGTTGTTGGAAGATGGTGATAAATATTGCTGGCGCAAACCAGTCGATAGTCAGTTGTTCAAAGCCTGCAAAACATTTACCCCGGCCGTGGAATAAACGTTTAGCTTGATCATCTAACACACATGATTGGAGTTGCTCTAATAGCACTTGCATTGGCGAGGACTTCTCTAGAAAAAATAACGGAGGCAAGTATACAACACATCGCCCCTTGGCACTATTTGTCAGCCAATTTATCCCCGCTTACTGTTGATCTAACCCTTTTGCTGGCTCATTTAGCTGCTCGGCCATCTGCTTGGTGTCAATATCGGTGGCTAGCGACTCAACATCACCACCGAGCAACAAAGATAGCCAACGGGACGAGTTATTTGATTCCAAGCCAATCTTAACAATCATGGTAAGTGGCACCGATAACAACATGCCTACCGTGCCGAGCAACCAGCCCCAAAAAATTAACGACAAGAAGATCACCAGCGTCGATAAACCAAGACCCTTACCCAAAAAACGTGGCTCTACAGCGTTACCCATCACCACGTTAACCACCACATACAGCGCAACAACGCCACCGGCACCGGCGGGGCCTATTTGAATTAAGGCTAACAGCACTGCTGGTAGCGCTGCAATGATAGAGCCAATATTAGGAATGTAATTGAGTAAGAATGCTAATACTCCCCATAACACCCAATAATCGAGTTCTATCCACCACAACACCGCGCTAATAATTAAGCCAGTGCCAATGCTAACCATCGTTTTTATCGCTATATACTGATTGACAGAATTTAAAAATTGATCGATTTGCGCCATGCGCATATCGGGATCATCGAGCGCGTAATGGAGTTTCTTGGGCAGAGAGTCTGCTTCGGCCAAAATAAACACCACGGTGAGTAAGATCAGAAACAGGTTAGCCATGACCCCGCCAAATCCACCGAGAATAGTCGTTGCCACGCCCATCGCTGCGCCGGGGTCAAAATATTCGACAATTTGATTCACCGAGACCGGGATATCGTATTCGGCTAGTTTGACCGAGAGCCCACTAAATTTTTCCCCCAGTTGCTGCTGATAAGAGGGCATTTGCGAGCTAAAGTCATTGACCGCCTTGCCGACCAAGTTGGCCAACCACATGCCCGCGAGCACCACCACCAAAATAATAGTAACGATAGCTATGCCTTTTGGCAGACGCCAGCTAACCAGCTTCTTTAAGATTGGATTGCAAATAATCGCAATAAACACCGAGAGGCAAAAAGGCACCAAGATAGGACTAGCCGCTTTAATACCCGCCAAACAAATCACAATAGCGGCCAACAATACGGCGGTTTTAAAAGAAGATGACAGGGCTAAATTTTTCACAAGACTCTCTAATACAATGACATTTATATCAATTTAACTCAGTTATAGTTGCAATAACAACCTAAAACAGCGTTAATACTGCTAGCCGATACATTATTAAGGAAAATTATGAGCAGTGAAATAGCAGTTATTCGAGTCAAGAATTTACGTTTACGTACCTACATTGGGATCAACGATGATGAGATAGCCAATCGCCAAGATGTCATCATTAACCTTGAAATACACTACCCGGCGGAAAAAGCCAGTCATAGCGATAATATGGATGATGCACTTAATTATCGCACCATCACAAAAAAAATAATCGCCTTGGTGGAAAATAACCGCTTTGGTTTGCTCGAGAAGATGACCAACGATGTCTTAGCCATCGCCAGCGATCACCACTGGGTCACCTTTGCCAAGGTCGAAATCGACAAACCACATGCATTACGTTTTGCCGATTCGGTCTCCCTACAGCTATGCTATCAAGCCTAATATTGAATGACAGATATGGAGCTTCAACAGCTCAATGTCTTGAAAGTACGCTAACCGAAACAAAATGACTTGGATTAGCAACATCACCGAGCATCTAGGTCATGTTAGTACGACGTATTAAAACTCGTAACTCAATTCGATTTTGTATTTGGTGTCGTAACGATTAGCACCGCTTAGGCCGTGTTGGATTTTAAATTCCATTTCAAAGCCATGAGTTGGTGCCTCATACTCAAACATAACATACGCGTAGAGGCGTTGCTGTCTTTGCCATTGCCAGCTGTCATCCTGTTGCTTTGTCGCCTCATTTTCCCGTTGCCATAACGGACCAAAGAACACTTCGACACCATCGATAGGCATTAACCAGTTAGCCCACAATCCTAGTTCGACTCGCTGTTCTTTAGCGCTTGCCACGGACTTGTCGCTACGCTTATCTTGCCAACCTGACAGATAACGCTCACGATAAGTTACCATTGGGGTCACATACCAGCCCATGGGTCCTAATGAGTATTCGCCGCTAAATTTTACTTTCGACTCCCACCCCGTTGAGCTTGCCTGATAACCCGTTGCGTCTTGCGCTACATGAGCGGCGCGATAATCAATATCGAGGTAACTATCGAAATACGCCTTAACCACCCAACGATCGGCCCCTAAGATGCCCAGCTGCTTATAGGTTAACCCCAGCCCCATGAGTTTGGTACGCTCGTATTCGATTCGCGACTTATCTTTCTTTAAGCGACCATCTTGTTTATATTGCAAACTAACGTCGTCTTTGCGCTCATATTTATAGCCCAAACGCCATATCCAATCGAGTTTGTCGATGCTGGTTTCATTAGTGGCGGTGATCAACGATTCAAGACGCCAACGATTCCCTTGTTTAACTTTTTTCTTGTCGAACTTACCGCTATCTTTAAAGAGTATCTCACTGGTTTGATGGCTGTCTCGATAGCGAAAGTTTTGTTTAACTTCCCATTGCGTCGCCGATGTTACCAGGCTGACGAAGGTGAGTAATAGCCCAGCGCTAAATTTGTACATGATCGCTCAATTCCATTTTTTGAATAAAATCCTTTAGTGACATTGGTTTGGCCAGCATAAACCCCTGTAGTATGTCAGCCCCTAGCGCTACGACAGCTTGCGCCTGTTGTTCCTGTTCAATGCCCTCTGCAATCACTTCGATACCCAGGGCTTTGGCCAGCGCAAAAATAGACATCACTACAGGGTTTGCAACGTCTGGTTTAAGGGAGGCAATAAATGAGCGGTCAACCTTAAGCACATCGATGGCCAATTCATGCAGATAACTGAGCGATGAATAACCGGTGCCAAAGTCATCAATCCAAATTTGTGCTCCCTGCTCTTTCCATAAACTCATCGCGCGACGACACTGTTCAAAATCGCTCATCATGCCCGTTTCAGTCAATTCCAAACCAATGGTCTGCAGCTCATTTTGATTGTCTTTCAATAGCTTGGCGATATCTTGACAAACTCTGTTATCGGCAACGCAACTGCTGGAAATATTAATCGACAGTAAATGATTAATACCTAATTGAGCAAGTGTATCGCTATCTTGCAATACTTTTTGTACCACCCACAAGGTTAGCTGGTGAATCAATTCTGAGCCTTCGAGCAGTTCAACAAATTGCTCAGGCATAATAAGACCATATTCGGGGTGTTGCCAGCGAATGAGCGCCTCGGCACCGATAAAGTGGCTCTGGTCAACGCTATAAAACGGTTGGTAATCGATATATAGCTGATTGTTTTCTAGTGCCGATTGCAACTCATTACGGATGACATAATTGAGGCGATACTCTTCGCGCATACTAAAATTAAATTGTTGCACCGCCCCACCGCCTGCTTTCTTAGCTTCATACATCGCCAAATCTGCATCTTTTAATAACTCAGTAATATCTTTGCCGTGTAGCGGATACAATGATATGCCAATACTCAGTGAGGCCTTGATATTACTGCCCTTGAGGTTCATTGGTTGTTGCATCGATTGATTTAATTGTTGCGCAAAATCAGTCACAACACTATCACAGCCAACATAGGGCAGCGCCACCACAAATTCATCGCCGCCTAATCGAGCGACCAAGCAATGTTGTTCTAGCCCAGTATGTTGCATTGAAAAATCGTTAGCTTGTTGGCTTAAACGTTTCGCCATCAATTGTAGTAGCAGATCCCCGACATCATGTCCTGCGGTATCATTAACTTGCTTAAATTTATCGAGATCGATCAGCAGCAAGGCAAAACAACATTGTTCGTTACTCGCCCACTCCCTTAACTTTATCAGTTCAAGGTTAAAGTGACGGCGATTAGACAAATTGGTCAATTCATCTTGATAGGCAATGCGAGTCATCTGTTGGTGACTGGTGTTTAAACGCGCGGTCATTTCATTGAGCGCATCAGCCAACTGACCAACCTCGTCATCACGGTGGTGCGAGAATACGATGTTTCCCCCATGCTTAATAATTTCATGGCTATTACGCACCAAGTGTGACAAAGGGCGCGTTAAGCTTCGACTCGAGAAATAGGCAATGGGCACGATGAGGAGTAAAACAAACACGGCCAATAGAATAAAAAACAGCCGATATTGTTCACTGATTGCATCATTATATTTTTTTATATCTTGCTGATAGCGCAGGATGTCCTGCTCTGCCTTGGAAAATTTTAGGCCAAAGGAGATACCGCCAAAGACAACGCCTTTGCTCTCAATAGGCTCGGTAACATGGACGATTTGAGCGATATGCTTAGCCTGAGATTGTCCGTTGGGCACTAACTTGACTTTATCTTGGCTACTTAATAGCGCGCCAAAGCTAACTAACTCGGCACTGCCGTCATGTACCACACGATAATTCAAGTCGTATATATAGACGTAATCGAGTTCACCACTATTGGCTAGCTCTTCAATGACTTGCTTCATCGCGCTAAAATCAAAGTTATATAAGGGCTTGGTTAGATTGTCCGACAGGGTTGCTGCTAAAACCCTGGCATCGCGGATAAGCTGGGCGCTCACGGCATGTTCAATTTGCTGTTGGCCCGCCTGCACTAGATCTTGGTTTATTTTTTTACTAAAAATCACCAACGAGAATAAGATCAGCGCGGCAACCGCCATCGACGTTGCCGCAATCACCAGACCTAATCGAAATGACATTGAAAAACGGATCATTGTTTTACCCAAGCTAAGCTACGTTGATAAATGTCGTTGAGCTGTTTTTCATAGCCCTTGGGTAATTCGCCAAAGCCAATCGAGTTCTCATAACGTGCGAGCACGCCATTACTATTTTCAACCGTCATCGATAACAGAGTAGCCTTGAGTAACTTGGTCGCCTTGGGAGAGAGCATTGGGGTGGTAATTTCATAGGACCGTGGAAATTGCGGCGAGCTCAGTAATATTTTGAATTGTGCCTTAATGTTTTTAGGCACACGGTCGGTATTTTCCCAATCGCCATCATTGATGACGCCAGCATCGACCAAGCGCTTAGCTGTCCATAACACGTTGTTTTTCTCATTACGGCTAAACACGTAACCCACTTCCTCGGCGCTAGGCTTAACACGAACATCCGCCATGTGGCGTAACGTGAGCCCACGCTCTTCGATCAATACCCGGGGTAAAAAATAGCTCGAAAAAGAGTCTTTATTCTCAAAAGCAATAACCTTGCCTTTTAAATCTGACAGCGTGTTGATACCACTGTCTTTGCGCGCATAGATGATGCTCGCGTAGGAATGCTGTCCATTTTTCCATTTATTAACCAGCAGTTTCGCGTCGGTTTGATTGATCAGAACCGATGCTGTTTTAGCCGTTTCGCTAATCCAATGGACCTCGCCGCGCTTCACGGCAGCCACCAAATCATCGATATTGTTAAACAGCTTGACCTGCCCTTGCGTAAAGCCTACCGAGGCGAGTTTTTCGGCCATGTAGGCAGCCATGGGCCTAAGCTCTTTGAAATCTTTCTTTGGTCGCTCAGATATTTGTGCCAACACCAAGGTATTAGCATCGCTGGCAAACGTTGCCAGCGCCGACAAGGCTACCATTCCAAACCACAACAACTTAATAATATTAACCTGTTGTAACCGCATAAATCTTCCAGCGTTCACTCAATACCTCCATGTCTTGCCACATTACCAAACGATAATAAATAAATTTTGGATACTTTGTCTAGTTTGCATTAAAATCAACCTGAAATGCAAATTTATCACCAGAAATACATCGTTTTAATACGATCAATATCATTTAAAAGTAAACTATTATAATAGCTTACTTGCATAAAGGATCACTCATTGCTGTTTGAAGGTTCAGAGAAAAAGGCGGAAATATTTATTGATCGTAACATCGGGTCATTATTAACGGATATTGCCCCACAATATTGGCACCGTCTTGTCGCCAAAGCCGGCGCAAAGATCATTTCCAGCATCGAAAATACGCAGTGCCGTGCCTATCTATTATCCGAGTCGAGCTTATTTGTGTGGCATGACCGTTTACTCATACTCACCTGTGGCACAACGCATCTGGCCAATGCGATCGAGTTTTTTTTGCTATCGCAACCAAAAATAACAATTACCGGGATTAATTATCAGCGAAAAAATGAATATTTTGCGCAACACCAACCTAGTTGTTTTAAGCGGGATATCGATGTGTTACAGCGACACCTCGCAGGGAGAAACTATGTCGTAGGAAATGTTGATGGCCACCATAGTCAACTATTTCAACACCGCCCCCACCCACAACAAGACTTGTCGATACCGCCAGCCTTTGAGCTATTGGCTTATCAAATTTGCGCCCAAGCTAGGCTGTTTTTCACCAGCAGTGGCTTAACCACCCGCGATGTCTGCCAGTTTTTAGGTCTAAGCCAGCTTTTGGCGCAATTTACCATCGATGAACATTTCTTTAGCCCCTGTGGTTATTCATTGAACGCCCTGCGAGACAACGATTACCTAACTATTCATATTACGCCGCAAGCAAGTAGCAGTTATGTCAGTATCATTTCTAATCTTGATTTAATTGGGATAATTGAGCCGGTACTGGCTAAACTTAGCCCTGGTTCATTTGACGTACTAGTGGCCAATCAGCAGGTTTTATTGGGTATTAGTCCCACTATTTCAGTCGGTTACCGCCGTTATAATAAAGAAACCCAGCAGATCAGCGATCGCTGCTGGCTCCATTATGTTAACTTTGAATCGACAATTATCACTGATTAAAGCCGCGCCATTGTCGCGGTGAACAGCCTTGGTAAGCCTGAAAAGCACGAGAGAAAGCGCTTGGCTCACTATAACCCAAGATCAATGATATCTTAGTCAACGAAACATCATGCTGTACCAGCAGACGCTTGGCCAAATTCATACGAACATCGGCTAAAATCACCTTAAAGGTCAGCCCTTCTTGCGCCAATCGTTTTTGCAGTGCCCGTGGATGAAGATTGGATAATTGGGCAATATACAATAATCTACAATGCCCGGTACTCAAGGTTTGTAAGATTAAGCTCTTAATATGATTAGAGAATTTTTGGTTATTGGAAAAAACAATGGCTTGCGCCGAGGCGCGTGTTAGCAATCGTTGATAATGACTTGCGATAAACTGCTTATGGGGTCGATAAAACGTGTCGATGGGCATAATATAGCCGTCGAAATCCTGACCAAAACTCACCGGGCAGGAAAAAAAATGAGCCAGCTCGATACTGTGCTGATCTTCCCGTTGAATCAAGGAAATTCGCATCGAGTCGTCGGCCCCGCTAATATATTTAATCAGCTGATAAGCCATCGCAATGGTATAAAGTGAATGTTGGCGATCATCCACCGAGATCGGTACCAGCGTACGCCGTTCAATCATCACAAAGTCACCATCAACCTGCCAATCCCAATAGGTTACTTCACTATAGGTATCACGAAAGCGCCCAGCCAATAACATCATGGTACAAATATTGGGCGCGTTGTGTAGTAACTCAATATATGGTGAGCGTTGTGCTAGTGATTGTATCTTGGCCATGGCGAGCCCAGGGTGTTGTATGTTTGTCTGTTGTGTAAGACTAGCTAAGACGCGCAGAAAAAGTTCAAAAGGCACTAATTGCTGTGCACTACTTTCGATATTGAGGGGCAATGAAAAGGAGTGATAAAATGCCGTCGGTGATACGTTGGCCTGCCGCAACAACTCGCTAATTCCTTGAAACATTGTGCCAGCAACATTAAATGTTGCTGCGTTATTACTCATCATCCCACCCAAACGACGCTAAATATGGCGACTAATTGTGTTTATCGGGTGTCCAAATGTCAAGTTATTCACGGCTAAGTAGGATAATTTATCGAAGATAAACATAATGAGAGGTCATGATAAAATGAACAGTCAACAACGCAGCGATAAATTTTTCGCCCAAACCCATCAAGTCACCAACCAGCCTTGCGCACTGCAAGATTATAATCTATTCGTACAAGATATTGCGCTACAAGAAGCTCTACATCGTGAAGGTGCCAACTGGGCCAATGCGCAACTGAGGGAGTTTGGGCAGTTATGCGGATCGGCCAAAACCATTGAACTCGGGGCCCAAGCCAATGAACACAAACCGACACTCTATACCCATGATCGTTTCGGCCACCGCGTCGATGAAGTTCGCTTTCACCCTAGTTATCATCAATTGATGAAGATGTCGATCGAACATGGGCTACACGCCAGCCATTGGCTCGAGCCAAAACCAGGCGCGCAAGTGGCACGTGCCGCCAAGTTTTATTTGCAATCACAAGTTGAGGCAGCGCATTGTTGCCCTATTACGATGACTTCTGCGGCGATGCCAGCGCTACTAAACCAACTGGATATCGCTAAGATTTTGGGGCCAAAAATAATGGCTAGCCACTACGATCCACGCAACATTCCAATCGAGCAGAAAAGTGGCATTACTATCGGTATGGCGATGACGGAAAAACAAGGTGGCTCAGATATTCGCTCCAACACCACGCGAGCTTACCCAATTGGCCACGGCGGACCAGGCCAACCCTATGAATTAGTGGGTCATAAATATTTTGTCTCGGCACCGATGTGCGATGCGTTTCTTGTTTTGGCACGCACTGAGCGTGGCATATCTTGTTTCCTACTGCCCCGCTGGCGACCAGATGGCAGCAAGAACCCGATGCAAATTCAACGTCTCAAGAACAAGATGGGCAATGTCGCCAATGCCTCATGTGAAACAGAATTACGCGGTGCCTACGCGCAA
>Ga0105355_10000759_pt1 | contig 29970 bp, 29 predicted proteins | sample GOMGulsemesocosm_2_FD_83508 | JGI IMG/M metagenome (GOLD analysis project Ga0105355, IMG submission 83508) | Methane-oxidizing microbial communities from mesocosms in the Gulf of Mexico - GOM9C Gulf of Mexico | ecosystem: Environmental > Aquatic > Marine > Cold seeps | place: Gulf of Mexico...
GATATAAATATCTTGTAACAATTGACTTAAATGATCATTTAACCAATCGCTTATTATTAAAGCACTAACCTTTTTACAAGGATCTGAACAATAATGAAAAAGTGGACTCTGCCTTTATTGCTAACTTGTTTAGCAGCGTGTGAACAAACACAAGCCCCCGTAAAATTAGCACTAGATGATAACAAAGCTGAGACAGCTAACGTTACTTTTATTGAAGAAGTAAAAGCACAAGCAAATAAAACGGTGATCCCTTATAAGAAATTTCAGTTGAAGAATGGTTTAACTGTCATTTTGCATCAAGATCATTCAGATCCCTTAGTGCATGTTGATATGACCTATCATGTTGGCTCTGGTCGAGAAGATAACGGTAAATCTGGTTTTGCTCATTTTTTTGAACATATGATGTTCCAAGGGTCTGAGCATGTTGCCGATGAACAGCATTTTAAACTAGTCACCGAAGCGGGTGGCACGATGAATGGCACCACCAATACTGATAGAACCAACTATTACCAAACGGTTCCTGTAAATCAACTGGAAAAAATGTTGTGGTTAGAGTCAGATCGCATGGGCTTTTTAGTTGATGCTGTTACACAGGAAAAATTTGAAGTACAAAGAGAAACCGTTAAAAATGAACGCGGCCAAAGTGTAGATAACCGTCCTTATGGTCGATTAAGGGAAAGAGTATCTGCTGCTCTATATCCTGTAGGGCATCCTTATTCTTGGCCTGTCATTGGTTACATGGAGGATTTAAATCGAGTCGATGTTAATGATTTAAAAGCATTCTTTTTAAGGTGGTATGGGCCAAATAATGCAACATTAACAATTGGTGGCGATATTAATGAGGAAAAGACATTAAAACTTATTGAACAGTACTTTGGTTCTATTCCGCGCGGCCCTGAAGTCGTCATGCCAGAAAAGCCAAGTATTACCATAAAGAGCGACAGATATATTTCGATGGAAGATAATATCCATCTACCTTTGGTTTATATGTCTTACCCTACCGTAAATGTAAGGCATGAAGATGAAGCACCGTTAGATATACTATCAAGTATTTTAGGCGGCGGTAAAACTTCCTTACTCTATAAAAACTTGGTTAAAAATCAATTGGCTGTTCAAGCATCTGTTAGTCACCCTTGTGCCGAGCTAAGCTGTACTTTTAATTTATTAGCTTTGCCCCACCCTGCTTCAGGTAAATCATTAGCAGATATTGAAAAAATCATCCGTGATACTTTAGTCGAATTTGAACAACGTGGTGTGGAAGATGATGACTTAATCAAGGTAAAAGCTCAAATGGAAGCAAGTTTTGTTTTTGGTTTACAAAGCGTTGCGGGTAAGGTCAGTCAACTAGCATCCAACCAAACATTTACCGGCGATCCAAATTATATTGAAAAAGATATCGCCCGTTATGCCAATGTAAGCAAAGCCGATGTTATGCGTGTTTTTAAAAAGTATATTAAAAATAAACACGGAGTGATCATGAGCATTGTGCCAAAAGGCAAGCTCGATATGATAGCTGCAAAGGACAATTTCACCCCTGAAAAACGAGCAATAGCCAAGGCAGAAAAAACCAATACTGCAGACTTAGTAGTTCGTAAAGGCACAGATGATTTTGACCGAAATATAATACCTGCGGCAAGTGCCAATAAAGCCGTATCCGTTCCTAAAATGTGGAAGAAAAAATTAAATAATGGCATTCGTATTCTAGCGACCCAAAGTTTAGAAACACCCACCACATCAATATTATTAAAAATTCCTGCGGGACATTATTACGAAACCAAAGATAAAGCAGGCATGGTTGCCTTACTGGCCGATATGTTAAATGAATCAACGACCAAACGCAGTGCTGAAGACATGAGTAAAGCACTGAATAAATTGGGTAGTTCGGTATTTATTTCTGCGGCAAACCATTATTTAATGATAAATATTAATGCGTTAACAAAGAATATTGACGCTACCATGGATTTGGTTATTGAAAAACTGATGCAACCAGCATTTATTGAAAGTGAATTTGACCGAAATAAAAACAACACGATTCAAGGCATTATTAACAGTAAAAAGAATGCTGGTTATTTAGCTTCTACGGCCTATCGCCAACTATTACATGCGGATAATATTGCCGCAACTTCAGGCTCGGGATCACAAGAGAGTGTACAAAGTATAACGCTAAGCGATGTAAAAGCCTTTTATCATCGCCAAGTTAAACCTGAAGGTGGACAAATAATTGCAGTTTCTGATTTAAATCAAACTGAATTACTAAAATTATTGAGTGCTTTTAACGGCTGGCAAGGCACGGGTGAAAAGCTTAATTTAACCTTGCCAAGATCGACAAGTAAAGTTGGCGTTATTTACTTAGTCAATAAAGAAGATGCGGCACAGTCTGCCATTCGAATCGGTAAACGTTCACTAACTCGAGATATTACTGGAGAGTATTACAAATCTTACTTAATGAACTTCCCACTAGGGGGGGCTTTTAATAGCCGTATCAATTTAAATTTACGAGAAGATAAAGGTTACACATATGGCGCTCGTTCTTTTTTTAGCGCAGATAAATTATCGGGTACTTATACCGCTTCAGCAGAAGTTCGTGCAGATGCTACCGATAAGTCGATAGTGGAATTTATCAAAGAAATTAAAAATTACGCTGAAAATGGCATTACTGAAGAAGAGTTAGCCTTTATGCGTAAAGCTATAAATCAAAAGGATGCCCTAAAATATGAAACACCTAGAGCAAAATTAGGTTTTCTGGCGCAGTTATTAGAGCATAACTTAACACCTGACTATGTTAAAGAACGTGCCCGTATTGTTGAAAATATCAGTGCCAAAGAAATTAATGCCTTAGCTAAAAAACACTTAGACTTGAAAGAAATGCTAATGGTTGTAGTTGGTGATGCAAAAACCTTAAAACCCCAACTAGAAGCTTTAGGTTATCAAGTTTTAGATCACAAAATTTAAAATAAGTCATTTTATTCATGTTAGAATCCACTTGAGCACTAATCTCAAGTGGAGCTTGCATAGGGCCATTGGCGCCTAATGCTTTATAGCTTTTATCTTTACTATTAATAAATGACAACTAATGAATAACATTGCTAAATTTATAATTTCTTTAAGCTTATTTTGCTTTATTGCAAACTCCGCTAATGGTGCAAGTTCTGCAGACGACGCTACGTCAAGTAATGGCTCTAAAAGTACCACTAAAGAAATTAAGAAGAACCTCGATCAAGATGACAGTTATTGGGAATTAGATCTCGGTTTGCAATTGGGCTTTAATCGCAATTATTTACAAGGCGTCAACCGCAATGAAAATGGTGACATTGGTTTATCTGTTTTATTGTCAGGTGGTTACTATTACAAAGATTTATTCGTTGAAGTTCACCCCCTAGTCGGACGCCCGTTAACCTTTGGCTATAGCCTGCAACGCACTAAACACTTCGTTGTTAACATTATTGCTGAATCACTTTTTTCGGGCTTTGATGAAAGTTCACAAAATTACGGCAATACTTTAACAGGCATTAACCAAAGGAAAACATCTTTAGACGCTGGTATCGAAGTCTATTACAGCTATAAATACGGCGAAGCTCGTTTTAGAGCGCTAAATGATATCTCTAATACCCATCAAGGAACAGTCGTCGCCTTTGACTATGCTTACCCTATTTTTATGAAGCGCTGGGTATTTTGGCCATCTTACGGCATTACTTGGTTAAGTAATCAAAGTACCGACTATTATTTTGGTATCGATGAGAATGAAGTGCGAAAAGACCGGCCATTTTATCAACCTTCAAGTGGTATTACGCAACGCCTTAGCTTATACAGCTCATACCAATATAATACTTATCTATCCTTTTTTGCACATGGCAGTTATGCCATTGTGAGTAATAATATCAACAACAGCCCACTTGTTAATCCCAATGATAATGCAATTAACTTAGGCTTGGGGGTATTGTGGTCATTCTAGGTATGGATACCTTGAAGAATAATGTTAGTAAACAACTGATAATTCTTATTAGCTCGGTCTTGTTGTTGTTTACAACATTAAGCTATGCTCAAGCACAAGAGACGGTTAACAAAGCCTCGTCCGTTGCTATTGCAAGCATGGTTGCTAGCCCAAATGCTTGTGAACTATCACCATTGGAGGAGTATTGCGAAATGACCTTCCACATTATTTGGGAGAGTCCGGTAACAAGTCGCTATTGCTTATATGCTGATGACGATTCTCCGGCAATACAATGTTGGAATAAAAGTAAAAGAGGCAGTGCGGAGCTTAAGTTTTCAGGCCATATACTCGATGAGAGCAAATTTTATATTTTAATAAATAGAGAAAACGGCATCACTGTAACAACGGTTAGTGTTCCTATCAGCGGTACCTTAAAGCAAAGACAAAGAGCCCAGCGACGACGTCGTGGCTTTTGGCGTATGTTCTAATTTTTTCACTGGTTAAAATTCCGCATCTTCCAATTGACAAATTTCATTTAAAACGCCAAAAAGCAACCGCTTGTGACAGTTTTTGACAACTTTTTACTCTCTGTGAATATCTTGGACACTTTACGACACAACAGAGAAAGAATTCGACAGTGATAATGAATATCCTTGTTGCAGTTTCCGAATATGACCAAGCAACAATTTAATGGAGTTCAAAAATGAAAGAATTTATCTTAGCATGTGCTTTAACTGCAATATCGACAAGCCAACTAGTACAAGCAGATGAATATCCACAAAACCCGATATTAAGACCGTTAACCTTAACAGATGGCACAGTAAGACTGTCTGCCGGTGTAATTACTGGTGAGCAACACGATGGAGATACAGATACGGATATTCACTTAAATGCTTCTTACGGTTTGACTGACGACCTGCAAATTGGCTTTGAAGGCTTAACTTACAGCCTATTTAAGAACGAAAATCAAGGTTTTGAATTAGCAATAAATCTAGGGGCTCGCGGTTTTCATGATGATAATAGTAAACAAATTGGTGACAGTGTTGGTTACGGTACTAGCATATTTGGTAAGCAAGTGATCACAGATAATTTTGCCATCACCTTTGGTACCGGCTATACCTTCTGGAACGAAGAACACATTGACAATAAATCAGAAGTTGCTTATTCAATAGGTGCAATGACCAATATTGCGAAAGATTTAACGCTTTCAGCCCATTATACCTTTAGAGACTTGAAAGACTTCAAACAAGATAACGCTAATAATGTATCTGTAGCTCTAAACTACGCTTTATCTGCTGATATCGACTTAGGCCTTGCGCTAAACTATTCAGATTTTGAAGAGAAAGTCGATAATATGGCTTTTCATCAATCAAGAGAAAAATCAGCAACGGTATATGCAAGCTGGCGTTTTTAGCCTTTACTATTGTTAGACAAAAATAAGTAGCAACGAGATTCACCTTAGGTGTGTTTTCCACCAAGAACTTACTGCTTATAGCAAAGGTTTTCAATTAGTACACTATGGGAATGGCAGTATTGGGTCTTCCCATAGACAGATAAAATTTAAACGAACCGTTTAGCCTCAAGGAACCACAATGAAGATATTTAAATTAACTAGCTTTTTGATCATTGCCTTTGCTTTATCGGCCTGTTCTTCTATTGGCAAAGAACAGAACAAATTTACCTACTTTCACCAGCAAGACGATTTTGATATTGCCAAGATCAGTCATTACAACATAGGCATAGTGGGTATAATTGATGATACAAATACTTTGACTCCAGTAGAAAAAGAGCAATTTACCTATGCCGCTTACCAATCCTTCGTTAATGAAGTGGAAGATGATAATTTATTTACCACCGAAGATTTGGTTGCTGACATTGGTATTAAGAACTATCAAAAAGTTTACAGTGCGGCAAAAGTTAATGACACCGCGAGTATTTCACAATTAATTTCAGGTTTGGCTGTTGAAAACTCGACAAGCCGATATTTATTAATCATGCGTTTAACTGAAGTTCGCGATTTATATAAAGAGGGCTATTATGATCAAAATAGCTTCTTTTCAAATAGTTCATGTAATTCTTCTGGTTGGGCGCTAGGTTTAACAATGACAATTATCGATACCCAAAATGGAACAGAAGTATGGGGCGGTCATTTAAACAAGAAAGATAAACAAGAATATTGCAATGACAATGACGATTATGATGACATTCATCACGGTAGGCATCATCGAATAGACAAACATGATAAAGACTCATTTTGGGCAGGTTTGTTAGTATTGCTTGCCGTCGCTGTTATTGCCGAAGAACTTAGTGATGATGAGCCTAAAGAGGCCAATTCTAACGAAAAGTTGTCGCTATTTAGAGCGACAGTTAACGAATTTAGTCAAGAATTGCCCAGTTTTTATTTTAATTAAGTGTCAATGAACAATGGAAAAATAGTTTCAAAAGAATTGATTGAAGCATACTAACGTTAAATATTATTGTAGACTTAACACAACGCATAATACTTGAATAATTAAAGTTGAATAATTGAAATTCAAATAATTAATAAGAAATCTCAGGTATTACAAAGTTGAAAGGAAATCAGCAAAATGACCACAGAATTAACCCCTGATAGCACCCATGTTTTTTTAGTTGAAGATGACGAATCTTTAGCTTCACTGGTTAAAGATTATTTAACATTACAAGAATTCAATGTTTCCATTGAAGGGCGTGGCGATTTTGCCGTAGAACGTATTTTAGCCGAAAAACCAGACATTGTTGTATTGGATATAATGTTACCTGGAAAAAATGGTCTAGATATTTGCCGAGAACTGCGCAGTGTAAGTAAAATCCCTATTATTATGTTAACCGCACGCCATGACGATATTGATCAAATTGTCGGTTTGGAAGTTGGTGCAGATGATTATGTTGCCAAACCCGCCCAACCTAGATTATTACTTGCCCGAATTAATGCTTTATTAAGACGCTCTCAACAAGATTCTGAGCCGAAAGAAAGTGAACAAACGAGCGAAAAACTGATCTTCGGCGATCTAGCCATTCTTAAAACAAGGCAAGAAGTTACTTGGTGTGATTTGCAAGTAGAATTAACCACCAATGAATTTGACCTTTTAGTGTTGTTGGCAGAAAACGCAGGCAAGATACTCTCGCGAGATGATTTATTAAATAAATTACGCGGTTTTGGTTATGATGGCATTGACCGTACTGTTGATATGCTTATCTCTCGTTTACGAAAGAAGTTTTTTGATGACTCAGCTAAACCTAAACGCATTAAAACCATATGGAAAAAAGGGTATTTATTTGTTGCAGATGCGTGGCATGCCACTGAGCATTCAGCTGAAGACTAATACGCATTTAATCATGGTGGTATAGTTATTAATGAAAAACCTTTTTGTTCGTTTATATCTGGTGCTTATCATCGCCTTTATTGGCTTAGGTATCAGTATAGATACTTATATTGAACAAACAGCTTCTGGACGCAATGATTCCGAGCAATTGACATCAGATATCGCCTTACATAAAGGCACTTTTTTCTTATTAAATAAAGAGTTAAAGCGTTTACCTTTGGCAGAGAGAAATCAGTATTTAACCATTATTAGCTCGTCTTTCGGTTTTACTATAGAACTTAACGAACTTACTTCACTTACATTTTCCAAAATACAGCTTGAACACTTAAATCAAGCTGGCATTGTCTCTGTCTATGATGACGAGAAAGGCAAAGTTTGGTTTTTTCAAAAGCTTGATAATAGTGACCAAGTCATGAGCTTAGGTCCTATCTTTATTGAAGCAAATAACTCTACTGATTTTTTAATTAATCTACTGTTCTTTGCGGGTTTAGCTTTGATTATTTTTCTTTGGGCATGGCCACTATCTAAGGGATTAGGGCAACTAACTAAAGCTGCAATTGCTTTTGGTAAAGGAGACTTTAGCGTTAGAGCACAAACAAAGACCTCAGCCCCTTTAATTGAGCTAGTGAATCGCTTTAATTCAATGGCAACAAGAATTCAGCGCTTGATAAAGTCACATCAAGAATTATCTCATGCCGTATCTCATGAATTAAGAACGCCGATTGCAAGAATACGATTCGCAATGGAAATGGTTAAAGAACTTGATGATAAAACCCAACAACTTAAATATATGCAGGTTATGGATGATAATATTGAGGAGCTCGACGGCTTGGTTGATGAATTATTAACTTATGCTAGATTCGATAGGGACGAGCCTGATTTACGTATAGAGTCTCAAGATATTATTGCAGTTGCTTATCACGCTATTTCTAAATTTCAGTTAACTCACAGTCAATTAAGTATTGTTTGCAGCAATGAAGCATCAAAGAAATTACTCTGCTGCTTTGATAACGATGCCATTGAACGAACACTTGATAACTTAATTCGAAATGCCTGTCGTTATGCCAAAAATAAAATCCAATTAACTTTGAAAATCGAAGATGAAAAAATTGTGGTGTGGGTCGATGATGATGGGCTTGGTGTACCTATTGAAGCACGCGATCAATTGTTTGAACCCTTTGTGCGTTTGGATCAAAGCAGAGACAGAAACTCCGGCGGTATTGGCTTAGGACTGGCGATGGTAAAACGATTAATGGAACTTCACCAAGGCTGTGCATCCGTTGATACCGCAGAACTTGGTGGTGCTCGTTTTATTCTCTCTTGGCCTGTGCATTAAGCTATTACTGTTTCAACTTTAGCCTTAAGTAACGGGCGAACTAATTTTCCCGTTTCTACCCTGTTTTTCACCGCCGACAAAGTTTCAGGTAACGAGGCGAGCAATTTTTTTCGCATCACTAACGCATGCATTATTTTACCGAATAAGCCAAAACGTATGTTATAGCTGAAAACAACTTCCAACTCGGTTTTATTTTCACCTTTTGCTGTTAACCACCAGCTGCTGTGAGATTTATCAAGTGGACCAAGTGGGGTTACGTTATAGACAAATCCACGGCCTTCATGCCATTGAGTAATATATTCATCAATAGCGCCAAACCCATCTAATTGACAATGACGGCCTGCACCAACACCGATTTCTTTATCACCGATTTGATGAGATACACTTACCCCTGGCGCCCAAGTATAAACATTGCCGAAGTCTTCTAGTACTTGCCAAACTTTGTCCCTAGAAGCGTCAATCACTATTTTCGTACCGACATTATAACGACCTGATAATTGAGGTGCTTTCATTTTATTCTCCAAAATTTATTAGAACAACGTCATAGTATTCAAATTATTTTAGAGATATAACTAGCAATATTTGCCAATTACTGGTGCATAAATTATCCTCTTATTGATAAGTATGACCTTATAGACTTTACAGAGAAATGAATTTTACGATAAACACAGGGGACGGCTTTTGAATTGGGATGACTTGAAATTTTTTCTTATGGTTTGCCGTACCGGCTCAATTAGAGCTGCAGCGATCAATTTAAAAGTAAATCATGCAACCGTATCAAGACGCATTAAGAGCTTTGAAGCAAGTTTAGGACACAATTTATTTGAACGTACGCCTCAAGGTTATATTCGAACAGCTCTTGCTGATGAGATATTTGATGACGCTTCTCATTTGGAGGAACGATTAAAGACAGTAGAACGAAAGGTTATTGGCAAAGACAATACCTTATTTGGTGAAATCAGAGTCACCTTACCTGACTTGTTAGCTCAAGAGTTGTTAATGCCTTTTATTGGCGAATTTTGCCAGCTTTATCCTCAAATTGAGGTTGAAATTTTCGACTCTTCAAAAGTATTTAATCTTGCGAATCGTGAAGCTGATATTGCGTTTCGAATTTGTAATGAGCCACCTGATTACCTAATAGGCCGTAAGTTAGCCGTTTTGCATAGAGCCTGTTACATGGCGAGACATTTAGTGCCGAAACTAACTGACGAGAACTGGTTAGCAAATCAAAACTGGATTGGTTGGACCGATAAATTCCGCCGTCCAATTGGAAAAATCGCCAGAGAATATCCTAGGTTTACTGCTAAACACAAAATTGTAAGTGCGGTATTGCAAGCACAAGCGTGTAAGCATGAAATGGGCATTGCCATACTCCCTTGCTTTATGGCGGATAAAGATCCAGAACTAGTACGCGTGCCGCCATATACGTCGGAAGGAAAGTACGACTTATGGGTGTTAAACCATCCAGATTTAAGAAACAACGCTAAAATACAAACTTTTGTTAGATTTATGACGGAAAAAATTAAAGCACAGCATTTACTACTTGAAGGGAAAATGCCAAATTTACCCTAATTCGCCTGTATTAGGTAATATACCATCTAAGGGTTCAAACTTGGCTAAAGCCAAGTTAATCCTCTCAGACAAAGTGCCTTGGTATAGCTTTGGTACACGAGTCCTATCGGTTTGGTAGTTAACTTGGTTAAAGATTTCGAAGAACGCACCATCATTTTTTGCCGAGACTTTTTTCCTTGTTTGTATCGAGAGATCAGCAATGGCTAAGATATCGTTATTTTGACTAAAACGGGCAAAGTTTTTATAAAAAAAATTTTCATTAACATTTTTATCACTCAAAGATAAAAAGTGATCCATCAGCTGAAAACACAGGCAATTAATTGACAAGAAAGGCAGTATTACAGTAATTTCTGTTTGGCCAATTTCTGGTAAATGAGACGTTTGTTGTGGCTGTATATTAATATCAATGATCCACTGCTTATTCGCTCTTTGTTCAATATGCTTTAATGATAATTTGGCAGAATCATATGTTACTTTATTCAAAAACCGCACTATGTTTTTACTTTTATCCCTAACAGACTTGTCGCCAAATTCAGTAGAAATTAAGCCGTGATTATTTGCCATTAAAGGCAAATCATGGTGGTTGTTAAAAGGTGTTGAAACACAACCTTGATGTTCAAAGCGAAATAACTCTCTTACCTCATGTTCTCGTGCTTTTTTGATAGCCAAAAATACAGTTTGAATTACCTCGGAGGTTGGTAATGAAACCTCCACTCGCCACTTTCGACCATAAATTAATTTATGCTTTCGTTTTGCAATGTTTTTGTCGTAATTATCGTGTCCGATAACGCCGATTTGGATGTAAATTCCACCGATGTCTTCATCAACAAAAATGGGGAAACGCTCACTATACTGAATATCTAAAACGAGTTGCTCTACTGACTCTCGCGTATGTCTATAGTAAAGATAATGCTGAGGAATACATTGATTACCATTTCTCAATAATAGAGCAGGGGCATGTTCGATAGCTTGTTCACCTAATTGTAAGCTATTGGTTAATTGTTCTAAATTAAATACTGTATTTTTCACTAGTCCCTACTTGAATAGGAATAAATTTAGGAAGGTAATTTAGTCATTTTACTTAAGCTTAGGAAGTGGCAAAATCTGCGTAAGACATCGACAAAAATGCACCACTTTTTAAATGGTGCGTGATATTGAATTTTTGTTAATAATAACTCTATTCTTCAGTAACAAACTCTCGTTCTGTGGTGCCCTGCTTATCTCTGGTATTTTTTTGAACTACCACAGCTGCGAATAGACTTAAGGTATAAGCCATCGCATAAAAACCCTTTTCACTTAATAATAGTTCAGCGTTATACAAACCAACGGTCAGCAAAGCAATGGCAATTGCAGACGATAGCCAACATAAATTTGCGTAAACTTGAGAGATAGCGATGCCCTCTCGTTCATCTCTGATTGATTTTTGCAAAGAGACCATAGAGAACAAACCATATAATAGAATAATTAAATAATAGCCCTTTTCATTTAAAGCCATTTCAGCACTAAATAGCCCTAAACCATAAGAGGTCGTTCCGATTAATAGCGCTAAAATGGCCGCGATGGTAAATGCCTTAGTTGGCGTACTTGCAGCTGCTATTTTCGAACAAGTATTTGTTGTATTGCTGATGTTATTAGCTTCTTTGTGCTTTTCCATTTTCTCTATTCCTTATGTTGTTTGACCAACACACAATAAGATAGAGAACATGAAAAATAAACCCAATCGCTTAAAGTAGTCATAATACAAACCAATGGTATTAAATATCGATACCTTTGGCTGTTTTCAATTTTCAGTTTTCAGTTTTCAATACGAGCAAGAAATTCTTTTATACTAACAAGCATTTTCGAATAGTATGGATTAAAAGTTAAGCGTTTTAATGGCGATTTTTGCTTTAAGTTTTCTGAAGTTCTTTCACCAACAATAATACTTTTGCTTGTTTTACACGTTCGATAACGTTCCATATCAGCTAAATAATGACCACAGTTGCGATACTGGCCTTGCTCTCCATAATGTGGGTTTTCGGGCGAATTTGTTGGTGATGTATGGGCAATATTAAATACTTTCTGGCAAAGTTCACCTTGTTCACAGGTAGGAGTAATGACTTTTATTAAAGGTGCCAATGCATCTGTAAGGCTTTTTTTCTCACCATAATAAATTAACGTATCAAATTGGGTTTTAGAATTGACCTCTGGTTTATGCCAGTTATTCATTAGTGCTAGAGTTGCTGCAGTATCTATGGTTTGATCAAGTTCCCCAGCAACGACGAATAAAGGTATATCATGCGTTGTATTGGATTTTAGTGCGTTCTTTCCATGAATTCTACTCATAAGCGCGTGCACCTGTGCGCCAGCGTTATATGGAAAAGATTCATATTTCGCAAAATCTACATCTGCATCGACATCTATCCAGTCAACAAAAGGGATATAATTGACATATTTAGCTAACCAAGCAAGTTCGCTTTTCGCTTTTGAAGCAGGTGACCACATCATCAAGGCTTTAATCTTTTTATCCACTGATTTTTGCTGCATCAAATGGTCAAAGATCAAAGCGCCACCAGTAGAGAAACCACCTAAGTATACTTGGTCAAAATCTTTAAGCATGCGGTTAATGCCATAACTTGCTGCTTTTTGCCATTGTTTATAACTGATACCAATTAAATCTCCAGCAGCAGTTCCATGGCCAGGTAACAGCAGTGTGCGTACCGTAAAACCTTGTTCGCCAAAAAAAGCAGCAAGGTCATGAAAAACGAACGGAGAATCAGTTAAGCCATGGATGAGTAATATGCCTTTGCTTGGTTTGCTACGAGAAGGGTGTTTTGTGCCTTGTTCATCAGGGACTGGCTTTAACTCAAACGGTGCAATTAATTGACTAACAACAGGCTCTTTAGTCCAATTATTTTGCTTAGCGAGCAATTTAGAAGCTCGACTTACTATTGGGCAAGGCCTGTTTGCTTGCGGATTTTTGCGCTGAATTAAGTGGCTGGCGTAACTTATATATTGCTGAAAGTCTTGATCTGCTTGATAAGAAAAAGTTGCTGATTGGTTTCCGTTTTTTTCATCAGCAGTGTTTTTATTACTTACATGTTTGCTAAAGCGATAGTTGGGTTGGTCAATTAACTGCGCTATGTGCTGAAAGTCTTGGTTGATATTTATACAGTCATACTTAAAACTCGTTTCACTTGCCTTTGCTACCTGACCTATTAACAACAAACATACACTTAAGAATCCAATTTTTTCTTTTATTCTCATTTTACTGTCCATATTATTTTTATACTTTACGTAATTGCGCAAAACTGGTTAATTCCCATGGTCTCATTGCCATAAGCAAACCCATATGTTTTCTATTTTCTAAAGGTAAAATTGCGTCTTCTTGGTTCAATAATGCGACTTCTTTTGTAAGTTGATTAAGCTTTCTATTAATTATATCAATTGAAGATTGTGAATAGGTACCCCGTAAGTAAAATCTAAAACTGTTACTTTCACTGAACGAAGCTGTAATAAATTGAGAAATAACTTCTTTAGTAATATAACGTTCTAAAGGCCCATTAACTATCCATCTAAAGTCTTGAGCAATTAATAATTTATAATCATTATTAGGCAATAACTGCAGAATTTTCAATTTATCGAGTTTGGCCATCAATCGAATACATTCAAATTCAGTTATTTGATAATGCTTAATAATTTCATCAAAACTCCAAGAGTCTCGAATACAGACAGCAACCAAAAACAGTTTAGTATCGGCTACCAATTCTTGCTCTTGCTCTATTGTCAGCTGTGTTAATTGCTCACTTTGCTTCTCTGCGATTAAAAATAAGTCTGATAAACTGAAATTAATAATGGCACACATTTGCTCAAGTCTTTCTAAAGAAAAACTTTGTGTTGAGAATATCCGCTTCACGTTTGCTTCACTCATCGACAAATGATGAGCAATATCTTTATAAGTCACATTTTGTTGACGTAAAAGTTTCTTCAGTGTGTTACTAATTTGTTTTATTTGGCTCATTTTTTCTCTCAACGTAATCCAACTCTAAATAAGTATAGTATTAATATACTAATCGTCGAAGTAAAGTATACATCAAACGACTTCGTTTACATTAAATATCCCTCCGATTATATTTTGTCCCAGTCAACTACGACTACATTTGATTAAGGAACTAAAAAATGAAACCTTTTAAAAAAGTAATTTTATTATCATTAGCATTATCATCAACCTTAACTGCTAACTCAGCTTTTGCATCTGACTCTGTAAGCCATGCAAGCAAAGCAAGTAAGCATTCAGTTCTGGCCGTTAGTCATGGATTAGCATCTACAGCAAAAGTAGCAAGCGCGGCTGTAGCAGTACCTTTACTTGTTTTCGGTAGCGTTGGCGTAGTAAGTGGTGCTGCAGGTAGCACATTAATGACTAGCGCCATTAACCATAATGAGCCTTTAACCATCACAGAAATCACCATTACAGCTGATCCTAGCCCTAAAGCACAAATGAAATCTAAAACTAGAGATAATTCAATTAACAAGGAGCAAAAATAATGCGAGTTTTTATTAAATTATTATTACTGATTTCCGTTGTTAGTTCGCCACTTTCAATTGCTGGTAGTAACAAAGACGCTAAAGCACACTTCAAACCAGAAGCAATTGTGAAGTTCGCTAAGAATGTTGAGAAGTTTGCCGCAGAAAATGGTGCAAGAGCATTTATTATCGCCCGAGTTGGCAGACCACAATCGGACTTACCCAAGGGCATTAAATTTACGCACACCGCTGTAGCAATATATTCATCAATAACATTAGCCAATGGTGAAATAGCAAAGGGTTATGCGATACATAACCTTTATCAAGACGCTAACAAGCCAGATAGAAGTTCGTTAATCGTTGACTACCCTGCAGACTTTTTTTGGGGCGCTCATGATTTAAAGGCAGGTATTATTATTCCAACACCGGATTTACAACAAAGAATAATCGAAACCATTGCCAGTGGAAAACAACAACTTATTCACAATAAAAAATACTCTGTTTTGGCTAACCCTTTTAATAGTGAATTTCAAAATTGTACGGAATACACATTAGATCTACTAAACGCTTCAATTTATCAATCGACAGATGTTAAAAAATTAAAGCTAAACGCCAAAGCACACTTCAAACCGCAACGAGTGAAAACAAGTCCATTTAAGTTAATGTTAGGCAGTATATTTATGGATGAGGTAACGACTAAAGATCACAAAGGTAAAATTTATACCACCACTTTTAGCACTATTGGTAAGTACCTAAAGAGTAATGATTTATTGTTGAAAAGTGTTGTTTTTGACGTAGACGGACGTGTAAGCGAACTGATTTAATAGCAATGTTTAAGTTTTATAACTGTTAGTTAAAACAACATAATCTGAGGATTGGATTATGTTGTTTTACATATTAGTGCGAGATTATGATTATTCAATATTTTGGATCTGCTCACGCATTTGTTCAATTAATACTTTTAGCTCTACTGCACTATTAGTAACCTCTGAATTAATAGATTTTGATCCCAAGGTATTCGCTTCACGATTAAATTCTTGCATCATAAAATCTAAACGTCTGCCTTGTGCACCGCCTTTTTTTAATATGCTGCGTGTTTCTTTTACATGACTAGCAAGGCGATCCAATTCTTCTTCGACGTCCATTTTTTGCGCGAGTAAGACTAACTCTTGCTCGACTCTGGTTGACTCTAGCTCTATATTTGCATCGGTAAATTTATCGACTATGCGTTTACGTTGCCAAGCAATAACTTCAGGCATGTGAGTACTTACTTTGTCTGCTTCTTCTTCTATACCAACTAAGCGTTGTTCTATCATTTCTTTCAAATTACTGCCTTCGCTGGCACGAGCTGCTATAAAGTCTTTTAGTGCGATATCAAATCCGGCTAGAATATCTTGTTGAATGGTGTCCATGTCGGCTTCTTCAGCTTCCATAACACCAGGCCAACGCATTATCTCTACAGGATCGAAAGTGCTACTTTTAGCCATAGCACTTATAGCATTGGCATGACTAACTAGTTCTTTAGCCAAACCTTGATTAAGTGTTATTTTGCTTTTGGCCGCTGGATTCGCATTAAAACGCAAATTACATTCTACTTTTCCGCGATTTAATTGCTTGCGAAAACGCTCCCTTAATACAGCTTCTACACTTCTAAATTGCTCAGGTAATCTAAAGTAGGTTTCTAAGAAGCGTTGATTCACCGATCTGATTTCCCATACGGCGTTGCCCCAGTCACCTTTAACTTCGTGACGTGAAAAAGCGGTCATGCTGTGGATCATAAAAACCCCAATAATTTAACGATATGAATAGTGAGTAGATTATGCCTGAGCACTGGCAAGGTATCTAGTTGCTTGCCAGTTTTAGCGAATAATTCTATAAATACTAATTAGAATTAACTTTGTTGCCACCTTTGTTTAATGTGATCAGCAACCCGAAAGGCATTAGCGTATATGGTATAGGTGTAAGGAACACTACCACCTGTTGGCATAAATGAGCCATCGGTTACAAATAGGTTATCAACTTCATGGGCCTGACAATATTTATTTAGCACCGAAGTATTGATGTCATTACCAAAACGGCAACCCCCACCTTGTAAATTTGAAGGAGGAGCGCTGCTTACTGAAGAACTAACATTTGTCGCTCCCATGGCTTGCAGTAATTTTTCAGCCTTTTTAGCGATGTACGCCCCTACTTCTATATCTTGCTGATGAGCACCAATGCGCACTTTGGCAACGGGATCGCCCCACTTATCAGTAACGTCAGGATCTAAGCTAACAAAGCAATTGTCATTGGGTAACCAGTCGTTGAATACTTCAAAGCGTAGGGTTTTATAAGTAGTAAATTCTGTTTTTAAATTTTGTTTGAGCTGTTCGCCCCACACTAGGTTTTCATTTTCATCCCACTCGGTGCCCATGGCTCTTGAAATTGGGTTCTGATAAAAAAGAAAATCAATGGTGCCACCTTTGGCTTTGCTGTTTTTATTCACTCCTGAAAAGGTAGGATCGTCAATTTCATACCAGTCTTGTATCGCGCGATTAATAAAAGGACCAACTTGTTTAAGCTCGTTTACTTGTTGCTTGTTTAGATCATCAAAAAAGAAATCGCCTCGCCCTGTCCCGCCGCCACTAAACACAATATTTTTTCCTACTTGTCCTTGGTTATTTGCCAAGCCGTTGGGAAATTTTTTGCCCTTCGATGATAGTAACAAGCGAGAAGTCTCAATTGCCTGACAAGCAATAACATAATATTTGGCTACCGCTTTTTGTTTTCTACCTTGTTTGTCATAATAATGAATTCCTGAAATTTCGCCTTTGTCATCAGTCCCTATTTTATAAACTTTAGACTCAGGTTTGATCGTGCAATTACCACTGGCAACAGCATGATTTAGCAATGCCGCACGCCCACTCCCTTTGGCCCCAGAGGCGCAGCCATAACTACTGCAATATCCTGAATATTCACAACTACGTCTGCCCATTGCCGGTTGTGATAATACCGCTCGTGGTACCGGCATGGTGTGATAACCAATTTTATCTGCAGCTTTATCTATCCAATTTGATATGGCGTGTTCAGCTAAGGGCGGGTACTCGAAGTCACTTGATCTGGGTTCTTGATGCGGATGATCAACAACACGACCTGAAACACCGACGTGTTTGTCGACCATGGCGTAATAAGGTTCCAATTCATCATAACTTATTGGCCAATCAGCTATGTTCGCGCCTTTAATTTCACCAAAGGTCGATTTCAATCTAAAATCAACGGGTTTTAAACGATGAAAATAACCACTCATGAAGTTTGATGAGCCACCAACTACGGTACCATTCCAAAATGTCCACCCTGAATCACTGGTTGCTTCACCTTGCCAATAACTTTTACCGCTATCGTCTTCATACTCCTCTTCGATTACATGTTGTTCATCGGCTAGTTTGGGGTTGTATGAATCTCGTAAACTAATCGCAAGTTCATCTTTAAAAAACTCTTTTTCCGTTAACCAAGGTCCTTTTTCCAGCACTAATACTTTTGCGCCTGCCTTTGCCAAGGTATAGGCCACAGGAGATGCACCTGCTCCGCTACCTACTATGCAGATGTCATAACTCATGCTTTACCTCCTTTTTCTATCAAAGCCAATCGGTTGGGCTGAAATGCGGTAACTGTAATTTCCTGTAACTTTGTCTTGTGCTCAGCTTGCTCACTAAATTTAATCTTAGCCTGACCTGGCAATTCGTAATACCTTCCGCCTGCTTTTGGTAAAGGAAAACCGGCTTGATGCTCTAACCATTTCCAACCAATGCCTTCCGGATTACCACCGTAAGAAGGTGGTGCTAACATTGCCTCGAAAATGTAACCTATTAATGTACTCAACCAATTTTCACCCGCTCTAGAACCACTTATACCACGCAGTATCGTTTCTTTTTCATCAAAGCTTAATGCGATAAAAGGTTTTTTTAACTGACTATGGGCATAACCATTTAACCAACCAACCCCCTTTAAGATGAAATCTTTCTCATCTTGCTCTGTCGGCTGAACATACATGATGTTGTATAGATAATCTAAAGCGTGAATATCCATTGCACTAGGGCCAGTATCAGATGCAGGTAATAAATGATCGAGCACATTGTTAATAGTTAACCAAGGTTCAGATTGGATAATCTTCTTTTGATTTTTAAATGCGAGACTTTGACTTAGAACAGGCAAAGGCAGTACAGCAAACGATGCTAATCCTGCAGCAGATTTTAACAAATTACGTCGGCCATTTTGCTGTGCTGTTCGATTTATATTTTGCTGCTCGTTTGATTTTCTTTCTTTAATTTTTTTTTTTTTAAACCAAAGTGGTGTTCGATAATTTTTATCAAAAAATGACTTAATTAACTCCATGTAATCTACCCTTTACTTGATTTAGCTTGCCATGTATTAATGAATTCCAACCATTGCTTAGTGGAATACCTGCCATCTTCTTGCAACTCTGCGGTATCTTTAGACAGAATCATTTTACCTGTGCCCGTTGAAACATACATATGCGGATAACCTAAAACGGGCGGCAGTGCATTCATAAACTCTTCGTTTTCATTAAAGTCACTGACACTAACTTTTAAAACGACAAACTTACTGTGCAACTCTTGATAAACGTCTGGATTTTTTTCCAAAAAAGCGTCCATTCTATGACACCATGTGCACCACGTACCGCCAATTTCAATCAGTACATTACGATTGGTTTCATTAGCAAGTTTAATCGCAGCAACCGCATCTTTAAAAGGGTCACTTTTATCGTTATATTCAGTACTGAATGACGGTAAATTTAACTTACTGTCAGCTAGTGCTTGTATATTCACAAACATAAAACTTGCCAGAAGCAAAACTACAGAAGTATAAATTTTCATAAAATTCCCAAATCGGTAAATAAGTACCGCTTATTCAAAGATAATACAGAGATAAACTAAAAGACCTTACATTAATTAACTATATTTCAAAATACTTGCTACGTCATTATGTCAAATTCAAACTTGGGACGTTATAATGTGCGCAATTAATTATAGACAGGAAATTCAATATGCGTCCAAGCGGCAGAACTCAAGGGCAAATTCGCCCTATTACCATCACTCGTCAATTTACTTCTCATGCAGAAGGCTCAGTATTAATTGAATTTGGCGATACCAAAGTTATTTGTACCGCTTCTGTTGATGAAGGTGTACCTCGCTTCCTTAAGGGTCAAGGTAAAGGTTGGGTAACTGCAGAATATGGTATGTTGCCTCGTTCAACGCATACTCGTATGCGCCGTGAAGCGGCAAGTGGTAAGCAAAGTGGCCGTACTTTAGAAATTTCACGCCTTATTGCACGTGCCTTACGTGCGGCTGTAGATTTAACAGCTTTAGGTGAAAATACTATTTCTGTTGATTGTGATGTTATCCAAGCAGATGGAGGCACAAGAACCGCTTCAATTACAGGTGCATGTGTTGCGCTAGTAGACGCATTAAACTATATGCGCGCTAAAGACATAATTAAAACTAATCCATTAAAACACATGATAGCGGCAGTTTCTGTTGGTATTTATCAAGGTGAGCCCGTTTCAGATTTGGACTACGCTGAAGATTCAAATGCTGATACTGATATGAATGTTGTAATGACAGATACTGGTAAGTTAATCGAAATTCAGGGTACTGCAGAAGAAGAACCTTTTAGCTTTGACGAAATGCAGGCTATGCTTAAATTGGCAAAAGATAGTATCAATGAGTTATTTGATCACCAAAAATCGGCTCTTAGCTAAATTAAATTAAATGGAAAGTGATAAATGAAAGATTATCAACGTGAATTTATCGAGTTTGCTTTAGAAAAACAAGTACTAAAATTTGGTCAGTTCACTTTAAAATCTGGCCGTACAAGCCCTTATTTCTTTAACGCAGGTCTTTTTAATACTGGACGAGATTTAGCAAGATTAGGGCGTTTTTATGCCGCAGCGCTTGCTGATTCCAATATTGATTACGACTTGTTATTTGGCCCTGCATATAAAGGCATTCCAATTGCAACTACTACGGCAGTTGCATTGGCCGATCATTATGACCGTGATGTTCCTTATTGTTTTAATCGTAAAGAAGCAAAAAAGCATGGTGAAGGGGGCAGTTTAGTAGGCTCTGAACTTAAAGGTAATATCATGTTAGTTGATGATGTTATTACTGCAGGGACGGCAATACGCGAGTCTATGGAAATTATTAAAACCCATGGGGCTCAATTGTCTGGTGTATTAATCGCTTTGGATCGTCAAGAAAAGGGACAAGGTGAATTGTCTGCGATTCAAGAGGTAGAACGCGACTTTGGCACCAATGTGATTTCAATCGTCACTCTCGCTGATGTGGTTAGCTATTTGGAGCAACAAGCTGATATGGGCGATAGTTTAGCAAGTATTAATAAGTACCGTGAAGATTTTGGTATTTAGATAACGTATAAGCTAATCACTTTACTATCAAGATTAAAAAAGCCTGCATTTTTTCATTTGCAGGCTTTTTTGCAATTTCTCAATAATATTTCGCTACGCTGTTAACTGAAATTGAAAGTTCGGTTGCTTTTCGTAAGCGTTATTTATGGTTGAATAAAAAGCTTCAATACGTACAGAGCGTTGAGCGATTTCTTCTGAACGACTCGGTGCAATGGTTTCTTGAGATTCTAAAGTATTGGCAATTAATGTATCGAATTCATTGCTGCTCGGTTGACTGCTTAGTTCATTAGATGATTTCTCACCTGTTTCCGCAGCAATATGCTCTCCTTCATGCGCCAAATCATTAACAAACTTAGCACTTGTTGCGACTCGAGCTTGTTCAGCTTTATTTTCGGATTCTGCAGCATTTAAGGAAGACAATATTTCAGTCTGAGCTTGTAAAATTGCACGGCTCGCACTTGCCGCTACCCGATGATCTTGGCTTGAAGGATCAGCTGGCGCCAAAGCTGCAGAGTAAACCTTCTGCATTTTTGTAATTGTCGCTTGTGGGTCTCCACTTACCGTTGATAAGTCAACAGAGACTTCACCACCAACAGCATATTTTTTCCCATCGGGGCCAACTTGATATGTAAAAGACGGCGCACCTGTTGATGCACCTCCTACTGAAGAATGCGCTTGTTCATGTGCTCTAACTTCACGATCTCTTGATTTTAAACTCTCAATTTCTTGTTGCTCTACAACGAGTTCACGTTTTTCTTTTATACCTTCATTAGTGGATTTGGCTTGCTCTTCTGTGCTTTTTTCAGATTTTGCGCTTTGCTGCTCAGGGTTTGAAGGTTGTTCATGTTTTTCTTGAGTAGAACCACTGATAGATGTACTGTTTTCTTCCGCCTGCTTACGCAAATTGGCAAAGTCGATTTGTTCATTATCTTGGGCTGAGGTTTTACCACGATCTTTTTCGGATGCCACCCCTTTTTCAGCTGCTGATTGGCTAGCAGCAGCAGGCTGAGCAATAACTTCACGCACATTATTATCACGACGCAGGCTATCCGTAGCGGGATTAACCACAGTCGCAAGAGGAATGTTTTGTATGTGCGGAGTAATGTTCATAATTTAAATTTGTTAGTTAAATAAATTTATCAAAATAAATTCTTAAACACTAACGTCTATTAAAGTTCCTAATGTTTCATCTGCCGTTTGTATTACTTCTGCAGATGACTTAGCTTGTACTTCTGCCACTTTCAGCTTTACTACCGACTCAGTAAGATCAGGGGCCTGAAAGTTTGCAGCAGCAGGTTTAGCTTGTTCGGTACTTGTTGCATCTGCTTGAAAATTCTCTTCTGCCTGACGATTACTACTCGTTTGACTTGTAATATCTGCAGCCGCTTTGTTTGCATCTTCAGTAGCGGTTTTAAATCCTTGCATTCCAGCACTTAACGCTGATTGTATTTCCATATTTATCCCCTTAAAGCACCAAACCTTTATTAAAAGAAAGTCGTAAACTACGAGTTTTCCTAAAAAATTGAAACACTTTCGCCAATGTATATAGCTCAATTATTAACCAAAAACCGAAAAAAGTAAACCTCCACCCTAGTTTTATGCATTAAACACTGCGCCTATAGGCCTTGTTTTTATTATCGTTGAGCACTAACTTTCGTTGTTTTTTCTAACCACTGAGTTAATATTTCAATGAAATCATCCGCATGAGAAATAAAGGGGGCATGAGAGGCTTGATGGAAAATGTATTGTTCACTACGATTTGCTAACTCAGTGACCAAATCAGGAACAGTTTTTGGCACTAAGCTGTCTAATCTGCCATACAATCGTAGAAAAGGTTGATTAATTTCTGATAGTTGCTCTCTAAGGTCAACAGTTTCCAGCAACGCCAAACTAACATCGAGCGTTTTTTTACTCGGTATTGGATATTGCATCACCAAATTTCGTATCTGTTTTATATCTTCTCTAATATGAGGACTACCCATCGCCTGAATTTTCAAAAAGCCATCTAATGTCTTTTGAACATTGTCCGTAAGTTGCTGATGGAAGCTCGTTAACAAAGGGGCTTTTATTCCAGGCCACAAATCAAGCTGAGTCACTTTGTCTGCGGCTTCATTTGGCGATTTTTCTTTCTCAATAAAACAAGGGGAGCTTGCAACTGTAATCAAAGCTAATACTTTACTTGGCGCCATTAGTGCTATTTGTGTTGCAACTAAGCCACCTAAAGACCAACCCAAATATATTGCTGGTTCTTCAATAGCATTCGCTATTTGTTCGGCTACATTGAACAATGAATAATTTGTTAAGCAATGCTCAACGTTAATACCAAATCCGGGTAAATCAACAGTGATCACTTCAAAAATATCACTTAGCATTTCAATGCTAGGTTGCCATATGCCTGAATTTAGACCCCAGCCGTGGATCAGAACCAAAGAGGGTCCTTGCCCTTGCCTCGTAATTTTCAAAGTTTCTGCCATGATTAACACTATGAGCTAAGTAAGTAAAAAAAGCGTAGTTTACAGAATGCTTGCTCAGAATGGAATTTTGGCAATTAAAGGGAATTTAAGATGCTTAACTCAACCACTTTAACATCTAAGCTTTTATCAAAAATAAAGCAATTAAAACGAAAAGCCCAGTTAATGTTTACTTGTTGTGATTTATGCAATGGAAAGTGCACACAGTATTTATTGTTATGCCATCATTGCTTGAACGATTTACCTTTTTTTGACTACAAATTAATTAATAGCGACTTATTAAATTGGCCCGCAGTTAACTCTATTCTCCCTCGCCATAAGTTTGACCATTTAATTTGTTTAGCACCTTATAAATGGCCATTTGACCAATGGATAAGACAATTTAAGTATTACGGTCGATTTGAACTTGGACAATTATTTGCCCAATTACTGAGTTTACAATGGCAGAGATTAACTCTTGGCGAACAAACTGCCCTGAATGATATGACTCATTGCCAAAGTAAATTGACAGCTCTAGCCATTATCGCCGTGCCTTTGCATCTAGCTAAATGGCAAAAAAGAGGCTATAACCAATCTCATTTAATCGCTAAAGAATTTTCTAAACTAACCGGTATTCCTTATTTAGCTTCAAGCATAGTCCGCATTAAGGCGACCGAGAGTCAAGTAGGTAAATCAGGGCAAAATAGAAGAAAGAACTTACAGAATGCATTTGCTCTCAACAGGACAAATAATTGCGATTTTCAATTACCTGATCATATTTTATTAATTGATGATGTGGTGACGACAGGAACAACAGCAAATGAAATATGTAACTTACTCAAGGATAACGGTGTAAAAAAAGTCACTTTAGTTGCTGCTTGCCTGTCAATACCTAATTAGTCCTTGGTTCGAGTACTAAAAGCCTTAGCAAAAAATAAGCTATTCGATAGTAGTTTCACACTACCATACCAGTACCCTCTAAAAGCTAAATTATCGCTGGTAGCTATAACTCGTCCTTTTTTTAGATTATGAGCGATCATTGATGGGTTATTAGCAATGCGATTCACCAAATTCCTGTCGGCATAACCGCTCATCAAAGGTTCGCTAAGATAAGTTGCAACCGCCATAAAAGGTTGTGATGCTTTATTCATAATAAACGTGCTATTTCTAAAAACAGGTAAAGTAGAGGTGGTAAAACCATAGGCAAGAGGATGGTCGTTATCGAGCTCAGTTGAAAATATTGCCCCCGATATTCTTTTTCTTCCTGCTAGCATTTCTTTATCTTTATAAGTTAGATTATCGGTATCAAACAAATCATCTATTTGACTCTCACTGACAAAGCCCACTTTTAAAATATTCTTTTCTGACAGCCATTTTGACGCTCTTTTTTGTGTAATAATTACACCGCCGTGCGCTAGCCAATCCTCTATTTTATTGGTTGCTGCGACATTAATACCATTATAATTACCATCCACCATAATAATATGCGTATAAGTACTTAGGTTAACCTGATTAAGTCGGGATACTTCTACCACTGACAAAGGAATATTTAGGGTATTGTCCAAATAAAATCGTATTTCTCCCGCTTCATATTGTGACACCCCTTTACCGCCAACCAAAAGTACTTTTATTGGCGACAATAATCGTAAAGACCCACTGCCTAAATCAATACCAGTAGCCGTTAATCCCGTAGAAATTGCCTCTAGTTCAATTTGTGATTGTTGCGCTAGTTTTTTAATAACCACCTGCCAATTATCACGTTTTTGAATTCCAGTAGGTATAACAATGGTACCTGCTGAAAATTGTCTTTTTTGGCCATTGATCATTGATGAAAAAGCTTTGGTGGCTACTTTAACTTTAATATCTTCAGTCAATAATTGATTTAACAACTTGGGCGCTAAGAAATGATGCCAATCAAATGCGTAAGCGTAAGCACCTTCTTTAAATTTGACTACTGGTTTACTTTCACTTTGCCAAGGGTTAGTAAACAGTTTTAATCCCCAAGTACGAGAAACTTGATGAAACTCAATATTCATTGCTAACGGTAAAGTCCAACCAGAAACATCGTAAAACGTATTGTCTTTAAACTCTTTTTCTTGGTTAAACAGCGCTTGAATAACACGATATTGTGGCTGCACTAATGGAATATAATAACTGTCTTCTTGGTTAAATAACTTACTGTTATGGCGAAAGTCTTCAGCTAATCGGTACACGTTAATTTGATGCTGCTTTAGTTTATTTAAAAAAGCAGTTAGACGATAGTTATCTTTATTCTCAGTAAACAAATAACCACTAAAACTTTCTTTTTTCGCTTGTTTTTCCGCTTGCTGGTAAAAATCCTTACGGTACTTTAAAAATTTTGTTTTATTATTCCATGTCCCTTCAACCGTAGATAAAGACGTCAGAATGTGGTTTTTAATACCAAATTCAAATGTTAACACACCATTAGCTGATTCTTGTTGTAAGCCCCTACTGCTGGCTTGCTCAAATAAAATACCAATACTGGCATTAATATCTGGATACGTTGAACCTTTGCCATAATAAAAATCGTCGAAGCTTTCTTCACTGTAATAAAGACGATTCTCTTTATCTAATGCTCTGGCGTGATACCCTGCCAATAGCTGAGTCATTTCGGTGTTTTCAGGAGGTGTTAATGGGTGAGTTCTTGTCGGTATTCCGGGCTGAAAAAAATAAGTGCCATTTGCCCCCATTTCATGGAAATCACCTAGGACGTTTGGCTGATATTGGTGAAAATATTTGAGTCGATTTTGACTTTCTTGTTGAGAAAGCAATAACCAATCTCTATTTAGATCAAAGCCGAAATGATTGGTACGTCCTGTTAACCACCCTTGATGATGTTCAATATGATTAGCGTCACTATTAACGGTTGTACCACGATGAGTATTTACCCATTGCACAAACTTATCCATGCCATCAGGGTTAATACTTGGTTCCATTACAATAACTGTATTTTCCAACATAGCTTCAATCGATTTATCTAGGCTTGCGGCATAATGATAAGCAACGGCCATCGCCGCGTTAGTACCACTAATCTCATCACCATGGACACTGTAACCTAACCAAATAACTAAAGGCTCACTTAGCGTTTGTTTATCATCAAATGAATTTACTTTTCTGCTAGCCAATAGCTGGTCAAGTTTTGCCAAATTTTGAGCAGAGGAAATCGTCACCAAAATTTGATCTCTAAATTCTGAGGTCTTTCCCATGAGAGTAATTTTAACGCGGTCCGAATTTATCTCCAACGCTCGCATATAAGTTAGCATTTGATCGTGCCTTGGATGACGTTGACCTAGTTCAAACCCTAAACTGGACTCGGGTGTTGGTAAATTAGCGTTATAGTTGTGTTGCCCGGGCAAGTACTCAGCAACTGATGTTGCTAATACAAACGATGACTTGATGAAGATCAAAACAGATAAAGTGAAAATTCGACATAATGACATTTAAGCTTTCCTCTTGCTCATACGCTTAATTAAACCCGCCTAAAATAGCAAAAAAAGTAGATAAAATCATCTTGATTATCAAGCTGATTGAAAACTACTACTAGCGTATCAGCCTTTAGAAGAGTAAAATAATCATACTTGAGTAATACAGTCAGGTATTAGTCGGGCATTGATAATGTATTTGAGCCCGAAATAAAGATAGCAACAGAGAGTTAACCCTTATGATCAGCATTTCCGAAACGGCTCAGGCCCATTTTGTAAAATTATTATCACAACAGGCCGAAGGCACTAATATTCGCGTATTTGTTGTTAATCCAGGTACGGCTAGTGCAGAATGTGGCGTTTCATATTGTCCTGCAGATGCTGTTGAACCAGACGATATTAGCTTAGCGTTTGAAGGATTTACAGCCCTTGTTGATGGTGCAAGCAAAGCTTATTTAGAAGAAGCTGAAATCGACTTCACTACAGATCAAATGGGCTCACAACTTACCTTAAAAGCACCGAATGCAAAATTACGTAAGGTAGCTGACGACGCACCTTTATTTGAACGTGTTAACTACTTTTTACAAGCTGAAGTCAATCCACAACTTGCTGGCCATGGCGGTGAGTGTACATTAATGGAAATTACCGACGATGGCATTGCTATCTTACAATTTGGCGGCGGCTGTAATGGTTGTAGCCAAATTGACCTAACGTTAAAAGAAGGCATTGAAAAACAGTTATTAGAAGTAATGGGGGCCGAAATTAAGGGCGTTAGAGATATAACTGAACATCAACGTGGTGAACATTCCTACTACTAGTCAACCCACTTATAAACATTTATTGATGAAAAAGATTTTAGAAAAACTAGGCCAAAATCCTCAACGCAGTTTAACCATATTTCTGCGTGGGCTTGGCCTTTTTGTTGTTGGTCTTGCTTTTGTTTATTTAGGTTATCACCAACACCATTTATGGCAAATAGTAGGCATTGTTTTAGTTGGTTTAGGTTGCCTAGTTTCCATTTGGGGTTATATAGGTATTTTTTCCAATCGAATATTAATGATACTCAACCGCAATAAAAATCGCTCTAATACCAAGTTCTAATACCAAGCTCTAAGAACTCACTAAACCTTACTTTTAATATAATAATTATAGTGCCAAGCCAAGGTAATGCCACGAGTAAGTAAAAAAATCGAAAATGCAGCCCATAGACCATGATTACCGTACCCTTGCAACAAAAACCATACAGGAAAAAAGCATGCAAAAGTTGCGATAATCATGCTGTTCCTCATCGCTTTCGCCTGCATTAAACCGACATAAACACCATCAAACAAATAACACCAACACGCAACTATAGGCAGTAATGTCATCCAAGGAATATAGTTATTTGCGAGGCTAACCACAGAGGGTATATCAGAAATGATACCAATAAAAAACTCTCCAAATAAGGCAAATAATAATGAATAAGCAAGCGCGAATACACAAGTCCAAAATAATGATACTTTTACAACGACATTTAGCAAGTGATTATCATTAGCACCCTTAGCTTTTCCTACTAATGCTTCGGCTGCATTTGCTATGCCATCTAAACCGAAAGCAATCAATAAAACGAAGTTCATTAATATTGCGTTGGCGGCTACAATATCATCACCTAACCTAGCTCCTTGAAAAGTAATAAATACGAAACAAATTTCTAAACATAAGGTACGAATTAAGATATCGCGATTAAGTTTGAAGTAAGACGTCAGACTATCTACATCAAAAACTGCCTTGATAATTTTTTGATAATGAGAAAACCAATCTTTAATTGCTGATTGATATTTAAGTCTAATAACTAACAAGCCAAGAACAAGACCACTGTACTCTGAAATTAACGTTGCCCAAGCAATACCTCTAACTTGCCAATCAAAAACCAAAACAAACAAGAGGTCTAAGCACAAATTGGTCAAATTGATGGTAATAAGCAACCACATTACGGCTTTTGCTTGATGATTACCCAATAACCAACCTAAAACCACCAAATTTGCTAAGGCTGCTGGCAGGCCCCAGATACGAATTTCACTGTATTGTTTTGCATAAAATTGTACTTGATCCGACCCTCCCGCTAAGGCCAATGAGCCCATGATATACGGACTTTGTAGGATAATAAGTGCTAGGCCTATCGCAAATGCAACAATGAGTCCGCGCAATAAAATCAGTAAACCTTTATCCGTCATTTTATGATTTATACTTTCACCAAACGCCTGAGCAGAAAGCCCAGTGGTGGACATCCGTAAAAAACCACATAACCAGGTAATAAAAGTAATGATCATCGCACCAACCGTGCTGCCGCCTAAGAAGTAGGCTTTATCTAAATGGCCGATAACAGCCGTATCAACCAAACCCAACAAAGGCACGGTGATATTGGAGAGGATCATTGGCAGCGCAAGGTAAAATAATGCTTTATGTTGATTAATATTTCGAAATTCTAACAAATCTTTCCTTACCTACTAGGTATTTGCATAAAAAAGGCGTATTTTAACGTTAATTAAAACTTATCTGATAAACACCATGAAACAGAGTTTGATAGCCTTTATATTTTTCTGCCTGCAGTTTAACGCAAATGGCGCGGTAATTTTACAATATCATCATGTAAATGACAGTACACCAGCAAGCACTAGCATTTCACCTACACAGTTTGCTGCACATTTGAAATATTTAAGCGATAACAACTTTAACGTTGTGCCCCTTTCACACCTTGTTGATGCGATCAAAAAACAAACGACGCTAAAAGATAAGTTAGTAGCCATTACTTTCGATGATGCCTATAGCGATATTTTAAGCCATGCAAAGCCATTGCTCGACCAATATAGCTATCCTTATACTATTTTCATTAATCCAGAAATTGTAGATAGGAAATCAACAAGCTACTTATCGTGGCTGCAATTAAAGTCTTTAGCCGATGAAGGGGTGATTATCGCTAACCATGGC
>Ga0105355_10000762_pt1 | contig 29904 bp, 25 predicted proteins | sample GOMGulsemesocosm_2_FD_83508 | JGI IMG/M metagenome (GOLD analysis project Ga0105355, IMG submission 83508) | Methane-oxidizing microbial communities from mesocosms in the Gulf of Mexico - GOM9C Gulf of Mexico | ecosystem: Environmental > Aquatic > Marine > Cold seeps | place: Gulf of Mexico...
ATTTACCACCCCTTATTCAAACTTAAGCAATGATGAAATTGATACAGCAATGCTTGGAAAAAGTTTTTTCAAAATTCCTTGGATTTTAGCCCCAGGAGCTACAACTGCTAGAGATGGACTTGGTCCTTTATTTAATGCAAATACCTGCGTATCCTGTCATCCCAATAATGCCCTCGGTTCTGTTTATAATAAAAAAAACATATCAAGAGCTATGGTAGTAAGGCTCTCAATTCCAAATTCAAAAAATGACTTATCTTACTTACAAAGAGGGTTTACCCCTGAGCCTACGTATGGAGCACAAATAGCCATTAATGGAACCCATGACGTACCTTTTGAAGCAAAACTTACTATATCTTATGTAAATACTTATGTTACTTATAAAAATGGGCAAACAGTAGTATTAAAAAAACCCACCTATACCTTAAAGAATTTAAACTATGGTCCTTTACATAAAGATACTATTATTTCTGTACGAAAAGCTCCCCCATTAGTTGGCCTTGGATTATTAAGCCTTTTAAGTGATGAGGAAATACTAAAAAATCAAGATATAAATGATGAGAATAATGATGGAATATCTGGAGTTGCTAATATCGTTTATTCAATAAAAGATAAAAAATTCACCCTTGGAAGATATACATACAAAGCAAGTGCACCAAGTGTTGTACATCAAAGTGCTGCTGCTTTTATTAATGATATGGGACTAACAAGCTCTTATTTTCCAGATGATAATTGTACAAAATTTCAAATAAACTGCAACAAGGCACCTAAAGGAAGACATAAACTGGATGTTCCAGATTTAAGATTAAATGCTGTTGCTTTTTATTTAAAACATTTAAAAGTGCCTGTTGTTAAAAACAAAAACATACAAGGTGAAAAACTTTTTGCAAATATTGGCTGTGCATCCTGTCACCTTCCTGAACTTAAAACAAAAAACAATTTAATCATAAAACCTTTTTCTGATTTTTTATTACATGATATGGGTGAAGGCTTAAGTGATGGAAGAAGTGAATATAAAGCAGGACCACAAGAGTGGAGGACTGCTCCATTATGGGGTATTAATTCTTATGAAAAAGCAATTAAAAAGAAGGTCGATTATTTACATGATGGAAGAGCATCTTCTATAGAAGAGGCAATTTTATGGCATGATGGTGAGGCTAAAAATAGCAAAGAAGCATTTAAAAGCCTTAATGAAAAAAACAGACAATACTTATTAAAGTATATAAAGGAATTATAGTGAAAAAAATATTTGTAATACTACTTATTGCATTTGTAAATCTTAGTGCGGCAAGTGACGTAATGCAAGATTTATTAAAAAATGTTTTAATAAAAAATACCCAAAACAGTATAAATAAAACAGAAAACTTTTTAAAAGATTTGGAAGAAAATAAAACACTTGATATTTTAAAAAAGGACTTTTCTACTCTTTTAATATCTTGGAAAAAAGTTGAAGCTTTTTATGTTGCTGCTGATTTAAATGAAGATATTATAGATACTCCAAGATATATTGATGTTTTTCATAATCTAAAAGAGAATTTAAAAGAGCATATGGACAGAGTTGTGGCATCTAAAGACAGCTTAGACTTAGCAATGTTTAAACATTCATATAAAACAGTTAATGCCTTAGAAATCATCTTATTTGATAAAAATTTTACGAATAGACACAGAAACATTTCAAAAATCATACTTAAGAATATTCTTTTTAGATTAAATCAAATTAATGATACTTATCTTAATAAGAGTGAACGTTTTTTAAGTGAATTTAAATGGAGTAATGATGTAATAATTAATATCCTAATTGATTCATCTTTTAAACTAAGAGATTGGAGAGTAGGAGATGTTGCTGGTTTATCTAGAAAATATAGAGGCAAAAGTGATAACAGACGAGCGGAATATTATCTTAGTTCTAATTCTCTTCTTGTAATTAAATCTATTTTAGATTCACATCAAGAAGTTATGAATTCAAAGACTTATGATTTTGGAGATATGCTCATTGAGCATAACTATAAAAAAGAAGTTGTTTTAATTAGGAACAGTATTAAGAATGCACAAGACAATTTAAAGTATATTAAAAACAATGACTTTACCAATGAAAATGTAAAAATACTTTATAAAGCATTGGACAATTTACATGTAACCTATTATAAAACGCTCGTAAATGCACTGGGAGTTACATCCAAAATTTTGGATGCAGATGGTGATTAATGGATATATCTTTAGGTTTTGAGTACATAATAGATGCACATAAAAGAATTTTTTATGTGTATTTATTAAGCTCACTATTAATAGCCCTACTTTATTTATATTGTCATCCAAAAGAAAAAAAGATTAATTTGAGCTCTAAACTATGGCTTCATCCAAGTGCTAAAATTGATTATACTTATTTTTTTATTTCAAATATAATTAAAATTCTTCTCATTTATCCTTTAGTATTGTCAGCAAAAACAGTAGCACTTTTCATTGCACTTTTTTTAATTGATACTTTAGGTTACATAAGGCTTAGAACATCGTATGAACTCATACTTTTTTTATACACAATAAGTATTTTTATTTTTAGTGATTTTACACGATACCTTCTTCACCTCTCTTTCCATAAAATTCCACTTTTATGGCGTTTCCATAAGATTCATCACTCTGCTAAAGTATTAACTCCTATAACATTTTATAGAGTTCATCCTCTTGAAAATATATTATTTGGTTTTAGATATGCTTTTAGCATTGGTATAGTTACAGGAGTTTTTATTTACTTATTTGGTGCACGAATTGATATATATACAATTTTAGGCGTAAACGTATTTGTTTTCTTCTTCTCACTTTTGGGAAGTAATTTAAGACATAGCCATATAAAACTGTCTTACTATAAAAATATTGAAAATGTATTTGTCTCACCTTTTATGCATCAACTGCACCACAGTACAAAATATCATAATAAAAACTTTGGTGGCTATTTGGCTATTTGGGACAAAATATTTGATACACATCAAGGCAGTAAAAATATTAAAAGTGTAAAATTTGGTTTAAACGATACCAAAAACTATAATTCAGTTTTAAAATTACTATTTACTCCATTTAAAAACAAAGGAAAAAACAATGTTACTTAGATCAATATTCATAATTTCACTTACTTTTTTATTCCTAGCCTGCGAGAATAAAGCACAAGTCAAAATAATTGATACGAAAAAAGAAGAGTTAAGTTTAGGAAGAGCTTTATATTTTGATAAAAACCTTTCACTAAACAAAACACAATCTTGCGCAACCTGCCACAATCCTGAAGCTGGTTTTGTTGATGACAGAAACAATGGCGTAAAAGCCCAGGCCTCTTTAGGTGATAATGGAAGCTCAATTGGGGATAGACAAGCTCCAAGTGCTGCATATGCTATGTTTTCACCCTCTTTTCATTATGATAAAAAGAAAAAAGAATACATTGGTGGACAATTTTGGGATGGAAGAGAAAAAACGCTTGCAGGTCAAGCAGGAGGTCCTCCTACAAATCCAGATGAAATGGCAATGCCCTCTAAAAGTGCAACAGTTGTACGTTTAAAAGAAAATTTATTTTATGTTGAAATTTTCAAAAAAGTATATGGAGAAGATATCTTTCAAAATGATGAAAAGGCATATTTAAAAATGACAAAAGCAATTGAAGTGTTTGAACAAAGTGATTTTTTTGCACCCTTTGATTCAAAATATGACAGATATTTAGAAGGAAAATATGATTTAAGCCCTTTAGAGGACTTAGGTCGCTCACTGTTTTATTCAAATGCTAATACTAATTGTAGCAGCTGTCATGCACTAAAAGCAGAAGATCAAAAAAGAGAGACTTTTTCAAATTATGAATTTCATAATATTGGAACGCCTGTGAATACTAAACTAAGAGCTAAGAATGGTGTTACAAAAAAAGACGATGGTTTACTTAACAATCCTTTAGTAAAAGATAAGAAACATCGAGGAAAATATAAAGTACCTACACTTAGAAATGTAGCAATTACTGCACCATATATGCATAATGGTGTTTTTTCAGATTTAAAAACAGTAATACTGTTTTATGATAAATTTAATAACAAAAAAAATAGCATAAATCCTGAGACAAATAAAGCTTGGAAGAAAGCAGAATGGGAAGATACAATAAATAAAAAAGATTTAAAAATGAAAAAACTAAATGAAAGAAAAGTAGAGGCTTTAGTAGCTTTTCTAAAACTTCTTACGGATAAAAGATACGAGCATCTGTTAGTAAGTAAATAAAAAAATGGGATTAAGTATTTTTTTACTTAATCTCAAAACTTGTTGAATATTCTTTTTCTTTATCAATAACTTTAAAAGTCCATAAACCTTTCATTCTTGCTTGGATATATCTAAAATCATATACAGAACCATGACCAGCTGGAACAATGACTTCTTTTTCTCTTGATATGTTTTCTTTAGGATTTATCCAAAATATCTTAATATCACGATCATAAGACTTTCTCACATTAGAATATTTACAAATAATAGAGTTTTCATCTTTAATAATCAAACAATCTGCACCTAAGGAATCTTGTTCAGCACTTAAAATAGAAATACAAAATGCGAATGTAGTAAAAAGTTTATTCATCTTTGGGTCCTTCACTGTCCATATATTCTATCAAAAAAAACTTTATTGGACTATAAAATGTAGTAAGAAAAAGTACAGCAAAAAACAATTGAATCATTTTATAAAAAGAGTATTGAGAAAAAAAATAATTACTTATCACATAAGATAAGCCTAAAGCAAGTACAGCAGTAATTAAAATAGCAATAAGTACAACCGTATTATACTTCATAAGGTTCCCAAATAGTTTTTTGATTTAAAGGTACTCTGTTTTTTAAAATTTCAAAAGGAGTATAGGATTTTTTATAGCCCATTGAATAATGATCTTTTATCCAGTATCCTAGATATATATACTCTATATTCATCTCTTTTGCAATTTTAATTTGTGCTAAGATTGAATATTTCCCCAAAGATAAGTGAGAATAATCATGATCATAAAAACAATATATAGAAGAAATAGCATTACCTAAGATATCTGATAATGCAACACCCACCAATTTATCATCTACACAATAAAGTATTTCTTTTGCATAAGTAGATTTCCCTTGCACGTATGAGCGTTGATACTCCATAGGCTCAATGGGTGTATAATTCCAATTTTTTTTCTGGTGCATAAATTCATGATATTTATCATATAAAGCTAAATGTTCAATACTTAAACTGGGTGTTTGAATATAAACTTTTGTATCTTTGTTTTTGTTAATTACTCTTTTTTCTGATTTAGAAAAAACATAGTTTTTTACATCAATACGCATAGAAATACACTTAGTACACGCTCCACACTCTGGAACAAAATGCATTTTTCCAAAACGTCGCCAACCATGTTCTAACATACCTTGATATTCAGATTCAGAGCAATATTGCATAAACTTATATCTTATGTCTGAAATTTCATTATCAAAATAAGAGCATTGTTTGTTGTTTTCAACAAATTCTATGTGTTCATCAATTGTTTGCATAATTACTCGTTGATTTTTTCTTTTATTTCTTTTGCTAAGGAAGTAATTGTTTTAATACGCTCATCAAAACTAAGGGATTCATCAATTAAGGTTTTAACAAATGCCGAACCTACAATCACCCCATCAACGCCTTTTGCTTTCTCTTTACACGTATGTTCATCTACTCCAAAACCAATATATAAAGGAGTATCACTGTATTTTTTAACGCAAGTGATTATTTCATTTAAATCTTCACTTTTACCCGAGCCTGTAATTCCAGTGTAAGCAACCATATAAATAAATTTTTTAGCATCACTTACTACTTTTTTAATACGCGCTTCATCATGGGTAGGAGCTACAAAAGATATGATTTCTTGTTTGTTTTTACGTGCTTCATTTTTATAAAGTAAAGCTTCTTCAAAAGGCAGATCAGGAATAATTAAACCAGATAGTTTTAATTCATTTGCTTTTTTTAAAAAATCATTAATTCCATAGGCATAAAAAGGATTCAAATATCCCATTAATAAAGTATCCATATGAGCAGCAATTTTTTCACTTATTTCAAATAAATCTTTTAAGGCATAACCATTTTGTAGAGCTAAGAAGTTAGCTTTTTCAATAACAGGTCCATCTGCAACAGGATCAGAAAAAGGCATTCCTAATTCTAAGGTATCAACACCTGCTTCTTTCATACTTAAAGCCAAATCTACGGTAAAATTATTATTTGGATACGAAGAAGTAATGTATCCTACAAGTTTTTTCAAAATATAGTCCTGTTATTTAAAATAAAGCCATTTAAGTGCATAAAATATAGTTTTGGAAATTTCAATAATATTATATTGTATTTAGGCTAATATCTATCATACCATATAATTAATATGTCTACAATTATTAAAAGAAAAATAATGCTAAAAATAAGTGAGAATAAAGAAAAACAAACTATCTTTTTGATAAAATGATAACAATTTATACAAAAGAGGTCCAATGAGTATTATAAGAGCAGATTTTGAAAAAATGAATGTTAATAAAATTAGAGAAGCAAAAGGAAATAAGAAACTAACAGTAATCACGGCTTATGATGCATTGTTTGCTAAACTATTTGAAGAAATGGCAGATATGATTTTAGTTGGGGATAGTTTAAATATGAGCTTTGCAGGAAAAAAGGACACCTTAAGTGCAACATTAGATCAAATGATTTATCATACTAATGCTGTTTGTACGGGAGCTCCAAAAGCTTTTGTAATTTTGGATATGCCTTTTGGTTCTTATATTAATAAAGATCAAGCCTTAAATAATGCCGTTAAAGTTTATCAAGAATGTCCAGCAGCTGCTATTAAAATAGAAGGTGGAGAAGACAGGGCTTTTATAATTGAGCATTTATGCAAAAATTCAATAGCCGTAATGGCCCATATTGGTCTTATGCCACAATATGTAAGAAGCGAAGGTGGATATAAAGTAAGAGGAAAAACACAAGAAGATATTGATCAATTGGTTAAGGATGCTCTTGCTGTTGAAAAAGCAGGTGCTTTTTGCATAGTAATAGAAGGTGTTTTAAGCCCTGCTGCTAAAAAAATATCACAAGCAGTTTCTATTCCAACTATTGGAATAGGTGCAGGGAAAGATACCGATGGACAAGTTCTTGTTTGGTCAGATATGATGGGTTTCTTTGAAGATTTTAAACCAAAATTTGTGCGTCATTATTTAGATGGGGCAAACTTAGTAAAAGAAGCACTTAATAATTTTGTAAACGATGTGCAAAATGAATCCTTTCCAAGTAAAAAAGAAGAATATTAATATGTATAAAAGTGTGAAATTCAATAATTTAAATACAAAGAGCTAATATGGAACGCGTTGTAGAAGTAGAACAAATATCATTTGAAGAAGAACATTCTGAACTTAGCTTAAGACCCAGTTCATGGAACGACTATATAGGTCAAAGTAAGATAAAAAAAAATTTAAGGGTTTTTATTGATGCTTCTAAAAAAAGAAACGAAGCCTTAGATCATATTTTATTTTATGGACCTCCAGGTCTTGGAAAAACAACGCTTGCTTATTTAATCTCAAATGAAATGCAATGTAATATAAAAATTACAGCAGGTCCTATGATAGAAAAATCGGGAGACTTGGCTGCAATTTTAACCAATTTAGAAGAAGGTGATATTTTATTTATTGATGAAATCCACAGACTCTCACCCGCTGTTGAAGAAATTTTATACCCTGCAATGGAAGATTATCGCTTGGATATTATTATTGGAAGTGGACCAGCTGCACAAACGGTTAAAATTGACTTGCCTCGTTTTACTCTTATTGGCGCAACAACAAGAGCAGGAATGTTATCAAGCCCCTTAAGAGAGAGATTTGGAATGCATTTTAGAATGCAGTTTTACTCCAAGGAAGATTTAGGAAAAATTGTTGAAACCGCTGCTTTTAAACTTGAAAAACCTTGTGATTATAATGCTTCTTTAGAAATAGCAAGCAGAAGCAGAGGAACACCAAGAGTAAGTTTACGCTTGCTAAGACGTGTTCGAGATTTTGCAGAAGTAAATAATGAAGAGAATATTAATCTTACTCGTTGTCAATATGCTTTAAATGAATTAGGAGTAAATGAGACTGGTTTTGATGAAATGGATATAAATTTACTTGAACTTCTTGTAAGCAATAAAGGGAAACCAATTGGTTTATCCACTATTGCAGCAGCACTAAGTGAAGATGAGGGAACCATTGAAGATGCAATTGAACCTTATTTATTAGCAAATGGTTATATTGAAAGAACAGCACGAGGTAGGATAGCAAGTCTAAAAACCTATGAACTTTTTAGATTAAATCCAAAAAATGAACAAGGAATGTTAATATGAAAGCCCAGTATTTTTTAATTTCATTACTTCTTGTTTCCTTGTTTTTTTTACAACAACTTTTTGCACCTTATTTAAAACCTTTATTGGTTGCTTTACTTTTAGCAGTTGCAACCAATTCTATGAATACTTTTTTTCAAAATAAATTTAATAAATTATTAGCCTCTACTCTTATGACTGTATTTTTAACAGCCATATTTTTTATACCTGTACTGTATTGTATTTTTTCCTTTGCTACTTTAATTAATAAAATTGATCAAAATATTTTAATTTCAATTTTTGATGCTGCAAAACTTTGGGTTAATGATATTCCTGATGAGTTTTTAATTTTAAAAGAACAATTAATAACTATTTTAGAAAAAATCGATATTCCAGAATTCATTCAAAAACTTCTTGCTTTTGGAGCTTATTTAGGAAAAAACTCTGCTTCATTCATTATTGACATGTTTATGATTTTAATATTCTATTTTTTCTACAGTTTTTATGGATCACAACTGGCTAGTTATTTTAAAAAAGCGCTGCCTTTAAAAAAAGAAGATTCAAATACTTTATTTTTTGAAAGTTCAAATGTAATGAGTATTGTTTTATATTCTATTTTAGTTACAGCCATTTTTGAAGGTTTACTTTTTGGAATATTTATTTCTTATTTCTCTTATGATGGAATTTTATTAGGTGTTTTATATGGTTTTGCATCTTTAATCCCTGTTATTGGTGGTGTTATTATGTGGCTACCTATTGCTATTTATGAATTGTATGCAGGAAATTCAGGAAATGCTTTTATAATTGCGATTTACTCGGTATTAGTAATATCCGTATTTGCAGATACCTTTATTAAACCCGTTATAATTAAGTATATCAATAAAAAGATTGTAAAAAGCCCTACTAAAATAAATGAATTATTAATCTTTTTCTCTATAATCGCAGGAATATCTTCTTTTGGTTTTTGGGGAATGATTATAGGTCCAGCGGCTGTTACCTTTTTTATATCAATAACAGAAGTATTAAAACAGTATTCTCAACATAAAGAGGAAGAAAATAAACACAGTTAAGAAAAGGTGATTACACCTTTTTTTACTAAAGAATGCAGCTCATCAGGAATATAAACATCTTTATCTACTTCTAACCATTTTAATTTCTTCATTTTTAGTATTTGTGAGGGTAAAAGAGATAAGTCATTATTTGATAAAGAAAATTCATTTAACTTATGCAAACCATCCAAACTTAAAGGTAAGGACAGTAATCTATTATTAGATAGCCAAAGCTCTTCAAGGCAGTGTAAATGTCCAATCTCACTAGGCAAAGCTTCAATTTTGTTATTAAACAAGCATAGGTACTTTAACTTCTTAAGTTTTCCAATACTTAAGGGCAAAAAACGTAAATTGTTATCATTTACTAATAATTCTTCTAGGTTAGATAGCTTGCCAATATCATAAGGTAATTCAATTAAATTATTTTCAAAAACATATAAAGAACGTAAACTAGATAAAGAACAGATTTCATTAGGTAAGCTTCTTAGTTTGTTGCCTAAAAGGTTTAACTTTTCTAATTTTTTTAAGTTAGAAATCTGAATGGGAACGTCAATTAGTTTATTTCCTAAAACACTAAGAATCTCTAAATTCCTTAATTCAAATATCTCTTTTGGTAAAGTACTAAGTTGATTTTTGGACAAAGAAAGTTCTTTTAAGTTTTTAAGGTTTTTAATTTCTTTTGGAATAAATCTTAGACGATTCTTATACAAATGCAGTTTTTCTAATTTTGTTAAATAACACAACTCTTTTGGTAAATACGTTAAATCATATTTATACAAATTTAACTCAAGTAAATTAAGTAAATCTTCTTTATTTCTTGGCAGTCCTCTGGTATATTCTTTATTAAAACTTTTTTTGCATTTGTATAAATCATCAATTTTATTTTCATCTGCCCATGAATACAGTTTATCAATCCAATCTTGATTTTCAACAATTTGTATTTTATTTTTAAGAATCTTTTTAGTAAGTCCCATCATAATTTTGGACTTGCATAACATAAGAGAAGAACTTTGTTTTTTAATTAATAAGGTACTAGGACTAGTCATTCTTATGCTTTTTTAAGAAGTTTTTAATTTTTTCCATAATTGAGTCTTTTTCTGCCATTAGTTCTTCTTGCATTTGTACAAAATAATCATAGATATCATCAATTTTATTTAGCATTATAAACGTTTCGTTTTCTTTTAATGCAGAAATCTCAATTTTGATTTTTTTGATTTTTTCACGTAAAATTGAGATTTTTCTTTTCAGAACTTTTTTATCAAATAATGAATCAGAAGCACTAATAAAACTCTCACCACTTAAGAGTTGGTGTAAAATACTACTTACTTTTTTTATGTCTTTTTGTTCATAAGCTGCATTTAATTCTTTAAAGATTTCTTCTGCTTCTACTTTTTTTTCATCTTCTAAAATATCAGGATGACAAAGGCGTGAGGCTTTTTTGTATAAGCGTTTTAACTCTTTTTTATCTTCTTTACTTAAATCAATAGAGTTGGAGTATGAGAATTGTTTAAATTCATTGTGAAATTCTTCATGGTCTTGTTTTGATTCTTTATATTCAACGTTAAAATCATCATTTTCTTTTGCCATATATTCATAATATTCTTCTCTTAAAACTAAGATTTCTTCAATTAAATCTCCCAGTTTTTTATGGTACTTAATATTAAAATCATTAATAATATTGTGATATTCTTCAACTTTATTTGAATAAAGTAAAAATTCTTTTTCTAAGATGGACAGTTCATGTTTTAAGCCTTGTATCTTTTCATCTTCATAAAGAACAAGACTGCGAAATTGATTTAAGTATTCATCAATTAAAGGAATAACCTTTTCAAAGTTTGTATTTGAAATAAGATATAAAATTGACTCTACTTTATTGTCTATTTTTAAAAGCAATAGTTTATTAACTTGTAAATCTACTATTTCATTATCTTCTATAATAATTGAGCTTTTAATTATTTCTAATCGTTTTAATACTTCTTTCATAAGCACCTTAAAAAAATCTTATTCTAAACTATTATACAAAAATATTTTAAGATTATTTTATAATAAAAGCGAATAGCATAAAAATATATAATTTTTTAGATTTTAGATTTTTTAGAGTAGATTCTCCTAGAGTCCTATTACTAGGTAAGGGGAGGTTCAAAGTAAGCCATTTCCTTAAAATTATTTATACTAATTTTAAGAAATGTTTTATTTTCCTGAAGTAAATTCACCCTTATAGGTATATAAGCCTTGTTGCAAATTACAAACACTTGTATAACCCATATCTTTCATAATATTTAAGCATTGTGCACTTCTGCCTCCACTTAAACAATAAACTACGCATGGCGTATTCTTTTCACTACTAAGAACTTCCATACTTTCATAAAATGAACTAGTAGGCACTAAAAAGTCTGTTCCTACAATTCTTTGTTCTAGATATTCATTCATTTCTCTGTTGTCAATCAATAAGAAATGAATAATTTTCTTTGCTCTGGCATCTAAAAGAAAAAGCAATTCCTGCGCTGAAAGTGAATTTGAAGCCAATAAGTTAAGGCACTTCTTCTTATCAAAAGATGAAGTATCAGAAAATGAAAATTCTTTTACTTCATTATTCTTATTTGAAAAGTTTGTGAATGTCATATTTGTATTTTTTAGCATTTATATTCCATGTTTTTTCGAAGTATAATTAAAAGTATCATAAAAAGAACTTATAGATATACTATAGTTCTTTTATTTATTTAATGTGCTAATATATAAAGACAATGCACGTATTTCTTCTTTACTTAAGTTTTTGACCTGCCCTTGCATTAAACCTTTCATCATTTTTCCATAAGAGCCATCTTTATAACCCATTAATGAAGAATAAATTTTCTCTTCACTCCATGTATTTATAACTTCTGATTTACTTAAAGCAGCTTTTTCTGCTTTAAGCCCATGACAGGAAGAACAGGCTGCATAAAGTTTTTGTGCATTAATTGAAGCACTAACTTCTTTCATTTTACTAACAAGTGCTTCTTTTTTTACTTCAATTATGTCTTTTACTTCTTTTTTTGTTTCTACTATAACATCTGTAACTATAGTTTTTTTATTTTCTATAGTTTTACTCTTTTCTTGTGTTTGCACAGAAGAAAGTTCTTTTTCTTCTGTTTTATCACTACAGGCAATAAATGCAATAAGTACTAAAATACTTAGGAAAAAACTTTTTTTCATATCAATCCTTTTTATTAAATAAAAAACACAAGTTATGTGTCTTTTATTTATTCTTTACTGTAATCAAAAGTAAAAACATCTTCTTTAAAGCCAATACTAACAATACCACCTTTTTTAAGTTTTCCAAATAAAATTTCGTCCGTCAATACTCTTTTAATTTTATCCGTGATAACTCTTCCTAAAGGTCGTGCTCCCATTTGCTCATCATAACCTAAAAGAGCTAATTGTAGTTTCGCATTTTTAGTAATATTAATTTTAATGTTTTTATCGCTTAATTGTTTTTGTACATCATCTATGAATTTCCCTGCAACTAAAGCAACCACATCCATACTAAGAGACTTGAACTTAACTACACAATCTAACCTATTCCTAAACTCAGGAGCAAAGAATTTTTTAATTGACTTGTCTTGATTAGAATTTTCATCTTTATTAAATCCCATCACAGGAGCTTCTTTAGTACCTAAATTTGAAGTCATAATTAATACAACATTTGTAAATGAAGAAATATTCCCATTATTATCAGTAAGTTTTGCATTGTCCATTACTTGTAGTAAAATAGACATTAAATCAGGGTGTGCTTTTTCAATTTCATCTAATAATAAAACACAATGAGGATGTTTTCTAATAGCTTCTGTTAATAAACCACCTTTTTCAAAACCAACATAACCAGCAGGCGCTCCAATAAGTCTTGAGATAGTATGTGCTTCCATATATTCACTCATATCAAAACGCTCAAAATGAACGCCTAATTGAGAAGACAGCTCTTTTGCAACTTCAGTTTTTCCTACTCCTGTAGGTCCTGTGAATAAAAAAGATCCAACGGGGTGATTCTCTCCACTTAAACCTGCTCTATTTACTTTAATAGCTTCTACAATTTTAGCAATAGATTCATCTTGTCCAAAAACTCTTTTTTTCATATTTTTTTCCAGATTACGTAAAAGCGTTAAATCTGATTTTGTTGCTGTTTTAGGAGGAACATTTGCCATTAAAGCAACAGTGTTTTCAACATCTTTTGCCGTAATTGTCAATACTTGTTTTCGCTCTTTTGCATCAAAAGAAAGTTTTTTAGTAGCTGCAACCTCATCAATAACATCAATCGCACAATCTGGTAAATATCTGTCATTAATAAATTTTTTACTTAATTCTACCGCATTTTTAATGGCTTGATAATTGTATTTTACATTATGAAACTCTTCGTACTTAGTTTTAATACCATTTAAAATAGTAATACTGTCTTTAATACTCGGTTCATCAACATCCACTTTTGCAAATCTTCTGCTTAAAGCTTTATCTTTTGAAAAATCATTTCTGTATTCTGCAAAAGTTGTTGCGCCTATACATCTAAGTTTACCATTAGCTAAAAGAGGTTTTAAGATATTAGAAGCATCCATAGCAGATCCCCCTACACTTCCTGCACCCACAATAGTATGAATTTCATCTATAAATAAAATAGCATTAGGAATTTTAGATATTTCAGTCAATAAAGACTTTAATTTTTTTTCAAAATCTCCTCTGTATTTAGTTCCAGCTAACATAGAACCCATATCAAGAGAAAAAACTTTTGCATCTAACAAAATTGATGGTACATTTTTATTAGCAATCTCTAGTGCCAATCCTTCTGCAATCGCTGTTTTACCGACACCTGGTTCTCCTATCAAAATAGGATTGTTCTTTTTTCTACGTGCTAAGATTTGAATAACTCTGTTAATTTCATTTTCTCTTGCAATTACGGGATCTATTTCGCCATTTATTGCTAAAGATACTAATTCAACTGCATTCTTTTGCAAAACTTCATTTTCATTATCTTCATCACTTTCTTCCTCACCAGAAGGAGAATTCTCTGTATGTGATATTTCTTCTAAAATATCTACTTTTTCAATACCAAGTGTTTTTAGTTTATACGTAGCATATGATTTTTCGTCTTTTAAAATAGCTACTAACATATCTTCAACATTAGCAACTCTTTTACCAGAACCTTGAGTGTGAGCTACCATATGTTCTATTACTGTAGTTAAACTAACTGTTTCTATTGGCTCATCACTTATACCTTCTGGTAAAACAGGAGTATTATGTTCTAAGTGTTTTTTTACTTCATTGCTTATATTGTTCGTATCTAAACCCAAATCTACAAATAAGGACTTAATAAACTCATCGCTTAATAACATTAAAAAAATATGCTCAACTGTTAAATACTCATGTTTAGAGTCTTTTGCATAGGATACAGCTTGACCAAAGATTGATCTTAGTTCATTTGAAATCATATTACTCTTCTTCCATAACAGCTTTTAAAGGAAAACCATTATCTCTTGCCATTGTTTTTACTTGCGCAACTTTTGTTGCAGATATCTCGTGCGTATACACGCCACAAATATCTTTTCCATGGTTATGAATGTTTAACATAATATTCGTTGATTCATCATTTGTTTTGCGAAACACTTTTGTTAAAACATCAATAACAAAATCCATAGTTGAATAATCATCATTTAATAATAAAACTTTATATTTTTTAGGTTCTTCAACTTCTATACTATCTTGTAGTTCAAACTCTATTTCGTGTGCCACATAAAACCTTTACTATACTTTGGATAAAATAAAACCAAATTTATATAATAATTATACCAAAAAAGATATTACATGATTAAAGAAAAAAAGCCTTTAGAGAAAAAAAGTTTATTTATTACAGCAACCAATACAGATGTAGGTAAAACCTACGCCTCTGAGAAGTTTTTAAGATACTACGCTTCAAAAGGTTTTAAAGTAGGATATTTTAAACCCATTGAAACAGGAGTTGTAACACATCCCCTTGATGGTAAAAAAATGCTCACACTTGCAAAAGAACTTAATCCTGATTTTACTGTAAGTTTAGAAGATGTAGTTCCCTATCAATTTAAGCTTGCAGCAGCCCCATATGTAGCAAAAAAAGACAAAATAATTTCTTTATCCTATTTAAAAGAAAAAAGAGACTATCTTTTTAAATTTTGTGATTTTTTGATTATTGAAGGTGCGGGAGGCTTAATGGTTCCTATAGAAAAGGATTTTTATATTATTGATTTAATAAAAGCCTTTAATATAAAAACAGCCCTTATTGCTTCTAGCAAATTAGGTGGAATTAATGATACTTTATTATCTTGTATGGCCTTAAAAAACTATGGCATTTCTTATGAGTGTTATATTAATGTTTATCAAGACAAAGACTCTTTTATGGAAGTTTCTTATCCATTTTATAAAGAGTGTAAAACAGACATAAAGTTTTTATCTACAATACAAGCTTAGAGATATTTTTTTAAACCTTTGTAATAATACGCCACTACAAAAAACATTGCGCCCAGAATTGCAGAGATTATTTGTAAAGAAAGATAAGAAGACATAAGGCCTACAAATAAGGTTGTACAAACATTGCTTAACATAAATACCATGTCATTATAAGAAATAACTCTACCTAAATATTTTGTTTCAACTTTTTCTTGTAAAAGGGCATAGGTATACGACCAAATACTAGTAGTGCTAAGACCTACAAAAAATAAAGTCACTAATGAAAAATAAAAATTGTTTTGAAATACTGCCCATAAAATAATAGAAGAACCTTGAAAAATAAATAAATATACCAAGGTTTCTTTATTTAAGTATTTGCTTATAAAAAAAGGTCCTATCATTAAAGCAAGTGCACGTACTGCATTTGAAATTCCTAAGGCCAAAGGCACTGCAATTACATATTTGTATTCATTTTTGGCCAAGAGTGTAATCAAAGTATCAAAAGAGGTTAATCCAACACTTGCATGCAAGATTATTAAATGCATTACCATTTTAGATTTTTTGATATACAAAAAACCATTTTTTATCATAGCAAAGAATTTTTCTTTATGTTCTTCTACTTCAATTTTAAAATCAATGCCGCTAAAATAAACTAAAGCAATAACAAAAACACTGGCATCCATAATAATAGCTGTTTTAATACCAAAATAATTAACCACCAAACCACTTAATCCCATTCCTACGGCATACGTAAAAGACCAAATAATAGAGTGTATTTCATTGGCTTTTTGTAAAGCAATTCCTCTTACTAATTTGGGCAATAAAGACATTTCTGCTGAAAAGAAAATTGAAGCAGCGCTCATTCTTATAAAAACAATTAACATTAAAAGCCATACTTCTTTGGGTTCATTAATAAATAATAACAACAAGGTCATAAGTAATTCAATAAATAATAAAGAAAACAATAGATTTTTAATTTTAAACCTATCAATAATTACCCCAGAAAAAGGAGCAATTAGCACAGCAGGCAAAAGATGCATGACGGTTACCATTGAGATAATAAATGCGGAAGAGGAAAAATTAACCAACATAGTATATATTGCAACAGAAGAAAACCAAGCACCAAAATATGCAATAAATTGTAAAATTGATAGTTTTTTAATTAGAGGGTATTGTTTTAATAAACTAAGGTAGTTCAATACTCACCAATACTTCTTGTAAAATTGCAGAAAAAGCAAACTCATCACTTAAAGAAGGAGTTAAATAGTTAGCAAACGTATTGCCCGAATAACATAAAACACAATCTTCTCTTATATCAGAACTTAAAACTACCGTAAATTCTGCACTGCCGTATAAAGAGATTAGTTTTACTTTTTTAGAACTTGCATACTTATTTTTTGGATTTAGATAAACATTTTCATCATTAACAAATTGAGAGTTTAATGAATTTTTAGCTTTTGAAGTGATGAAAAAATATTCATTTTCTTTTTTAATTTCATATAGGTTTTTAATATCTAAACGCTTAATAAAATTATAGTTTTTAAGCTCAAAGCTTTTGGCTTTTGCATTTTTGTAATAATTAAAAACATCATCTTCATCTTTTAAACCCTCATAATCAAAAGCTTCAAAGAGATATTTACTTAAATTGTATTCAGAAATTTTATCAGCATTATACTCATGTACATAAGAAACACTTTTATATTCATGCCCATAAGATAAACGTACATCTTTTTTTTCTAAAAATGTAGCAGCAGGAATAATTAAATTGGCATATTCACAGCTTTCATTTTTTACTGTACCAAAAAATACGACAAAGGTATTTTTAAGTGCTTCTTTTATTTTCAAAGAATTGGGATTAGAAACCAATACATTTCCACCTTGAATAAAAACAAGATCGTAAGAGCTGTAATCAATACAAGAAATATCAATTCTTTTTTTTGGTTTTGAAATCAATTGTTTTTCATATCCATAAGAACCATCTGCTAAATACCACACTCCTCCACCTGTTCTAGAAGTATTATGCAAACCCATACTAGCAGCAAAAGAATCAATACTTCTAAAAATGCAAGAGCCTTCATAATATTTTTGTGCCCCTAGTCCCAACATTAAAGCTATTCTTTTTCCTTTTATTAAATCAATGAAAGTATGAATATCTTCAAGCTTCAAATCCAGAGTTTTTATATAAGAATTAATACTACGTTTACAAGCCAGTTCATGAAATGACTGACCTTCATGTTTCTTAATAAATTCCCTGTCTTCTAAGTTATTTAAATAAATCATTTGAGTTAATAATAAAGCCAATTCATGATCTGTTTTTGGTTTAACTTGTAAATGCAAGGCTGATTTCTTAGCTATTGGAGTAGACATAGGATCAATTGTAATAAAAATCTTATCTTTTACAAGTTTATACATATGAGAAGAAGTCACAGAGAAGTTTCTTCCCCAGCAAATAATCACATCAGCATTTAACAAATATTCTAAAGGAGGATTAACATTTGCTCCACCTCTTGATGTTTCTAGGGCATGTGAGCCAATATTATCGCATAATCCCCCCTGAGTGAAATCAGAGCCATATTTTGCAAAGAATGTCTTAGGATAAGACTGCATAACACCTAAGTTACCACTGCCTTTGTAGTATAAGGTTTTTTTTGCCTCATATTCTTTTAGCTTTTTAACAAGTATTTCTAAAGCACTGTTTAAGGGAATGGCTTTTTTTTCATAATAAGCAGAAGAAAAAGTTTCTTCTTTTAAAAGCTTAGCAAAATTAACACACAGTTTTTTATTTGTAGGAATATGAGTAGAACTTGCCTTTATAGCTCCTTCATTGTATGTTGCCTCACACGTATCAAAACAATCTAAGGGGCAAGCAATAGTATTATTTGAATTCAATTTTTACAAGCTTTGAGAATAAATCAACGTTTGGCATTATAATAACAGCCTTATACGAAGAAATATGTTTTTCATCCGCTACTTTAAAAATTTTGGAAATTTTCAAATCACTTTTAAGGTCATTAATATAAATGTCTTGTTTTAAAATATTCTGTGCTTCCAAAATTGGAATAAAAATTTCTAACTTACCTGCTGATAAATCTTTACTTTCATACAATACATTACCAGGGTTAACATAATCCCCTTTTTTTACTGAGATATTGAAAATATAATTATTTTTTTCATAGAGTTTTTTATTTTTAATTTTATCTTCCAGCGAAAATATTTTAATATTCAAATCTGCTTTATTGGATTTTAAATTAATGTATTTTAATTTTTGATTTTCTTTTTCAAAAATAGATTTTGAAGATACTCTTTTTAGCCTTGCATAGTTTTTCTCTTCAATGTTTATCATCTCATTTAATAAAAGCATTTTATTTTTACTTTCTTTTAAATCAATTAAATCCAAAGAGTTATCAATTTGAATAATCAACGATTCATTAGCAAATTTACCTTCTAAAGCATCATTAGAAAAAGTGATTTTTCCACTAACTGCTGCTTTTATTACATAAGAATTTAAGGCTTCTACTTTCGAATAGTATTCTTGCGCAGAAACACTCACATACAAAAGAACAAATATTATTATTTTTTTCACACTTCGCCTTTTTTTTCTAATTTTTTTATTAATATTAAAATATCTTTTTTGATATCTTTATACTTATTTTCTTCGCATTTTTCAAGCTTGTAAATATATTCATCTAATAAAGGGGATTTTAAAATATATACTGCCAAAATATTTAACAAGTGTTTTTTTGAAGAAGCATTATTTATTTTTTTGTACAGACTTGATTCTATGTTTTTTTTATTTTTAATTGTAACGAGTTTATATAAACAAAAGATTAATACTGCAAACAACATGCCAAGGAAGAAAAAAACAGCCTTTTCTAATATTTTATTATGCGTTTTTTGATTCTCGCTCTTTTTTATGATTTTTACTTTTTCAAGAATACTTTTGTTTTTTATTTTTTCAACATAAACGTTATAGGCTTTTGTTTTAATTTCTTTTATGCTTTTCGTATTTTTATCAAAATAACGCAAGGCATAAGAAGGAATAATAAAATCTTCATTGGAAAGAAAAGAAAATGTTTTAGTATAAGATACATGATATTTCCCAGCAAGAAACTCTTTTTTTACATCAGCTTTATTCTCAAAAACAGTAGTATTTTTAATATTGAATGTAATATCACTTAGGTCATCAATATTACCATAACCCTCAATTTTAATTTGATAAGAAAGTGCTTCATTTTCTTTTAGCTTATTTTTATTAATATTAGAATTTATGGAGAAATTACCTATTAACGTAATATCTTTGGGTAAGGCTTTAACGTCAATACTAAGAGAATTTGAATAAATATTTAGTTTTTTACTTGCATTAGAAAATAATGAAAAAGCATTATTATCATCAAGAATTTGTAAGTTTACTTTTAACGCAGGAATTATTATTTTTCCAACTTTTTGAGGAAAAAGCAAAAATGGGATTTCTTGTACAATATAAGAACCTTCTTCATATTGTTTAGAAGAGCTTAGTTGTTTAAACCAAAAATTATCAAAACGAGGCGTTTCAAGCGATGAATCAAGAATTTGAGAGTTTTTTCTGTATTTAAAAATAAGGGTTAAAAGCGTATCTTCTCCAACATATAAGTCTTTTTTTGATGCCTTAATACTTAAATCAAAATTATTATTTTTGGTTTTAATAATTTTTTCTTTACTTATCTTTTTTTCTTTTGAATACACTGTTTTTCCATCAAGTACAAAAGCAAAAGATGGAATAATAAAATCATTTTGTGGATAAATTAGAAATTGACGAACTTGTTTTTTTGTTATAGTCCCATTAATATTAGAATAACTTGATTGTTTTGAGGTATTTTTCACATCATATGAGGCTATATTTTTAATACTTGGAAAAACAATTTCTTGTGCACTTACTTCATAGTTAATTATAAACGCTTCATTCTCATAAAAAGTATTTTCTGAACTTAGCGTTATGTTTGAAAAAGCACTGATGAAAAATAATCCTAAGGAAAACCCTATTTTAAACAATGATATCATTAAAACTCCAAAGTACCTTCAATTGCAAAGTTTGCTTTAGCATCTAACTCAGCATGAGATAAAACAGCTACATTAAGCCCAAATTTTTCATATATATCGGATACTCTCTTACGTAAACTAGGCTCAACTACTAAAGATACTTTTGAAAATCCTTTTTGCTCAAGACCTTCAATTAATTCTTTGGTTTTTGTAACAAGGGAATTAATCTCACCAATTGATAACATTAACTGAGTTACACCGTGTTGTTCTTGTAATTTTGAAACAAAACTTTGCTCAATTTCTGGTTTTAGGGTAACAATATGTAAAATACCGTCATTGTCTTTAAACCGTTGAGTAATCAATCTAAATAATTTAGCACGTACATGTTCTAACAATACATCCGGCGCTTTTGTGAACTCAGCAATATCAGCAATTGCTTCAACAATAGTAAGCATATCAATAATAGGAATGTTTTCATGCAATAAATCTTTACATACTTTTAATAGTATTCCATAAGAAGTAACTTTCATAGCTTCTTCTACAACAATAGGAAAATCTGCTTTTAAAGCATTCACCATGTCAACAATATCTTGTCGTGTTAGAATGTCTTCTGCATGCTGTTTAATTAATTCAGATAAGTGAGTAGAAATAATTGTAGGAGCATCTACAACAGTAAAACCTTTCATTAATGCTTCTTCTTTTGAAACTTCATCAATCCAAACTGCATCCAAACCAAAAACAGGTTCTTTTACTTTTAAACCTTTTAAATTTGCTTTAGGATCTCCACCCATTGCTAAAAAACGATCAATTTCAACGCGACCAGTAGAAATAGGTATTCGCTTTAAATTCAATTTATATTCATTCGGGTTTAATAAAGAATCATCAGAAATTCTAATTTGTGGAATAATAAAACCCAGTTCTGTAGCAATGGTTTTACGAATTCCTCTAATCTTATCTAATAATTCAGAATTCCCTTGTACTAATTTTAATAAACGAATTCCAAGTTTTAACTCTAAGACTTCCATTTTCATAATAGTATCAATAAGTTCTTTTTCGCTTGGCTTATTATCTTGTGCCTGCTGTTTCTTTTTACTAACTTCAGCTGCTGATGCTCTTGTTCCTGTTTCTGCTTTTCTTTGTTGAAAAAATCTGGTGATGGCATTATCACTGTTATTTTCAACCATTGCGATAATGACTCCAAAGGAAATCATCAAAAAACCTAAAGACATTAGTACACCAATTGGAAAACCAGGTAATAAACCAAATAACATCATAGAAATTCCTACAAGAATTAATGCTTTTGAGTCTTTAACCAATTGTTTAATTGTTTGATCTGCAAATCTTTCTTCATCCATGTTTGAACGTGTAATAATAATAGCTGTTGCTGTTGATAAGATTAATGCAGGAAGTTGTGCTACTAATCCATCTCCAATGGTTAAAATTGTATAAATTTCGCCACTTTCACTTATACTTAAGTCGTGTTGGAAAAAACCTATTAATAAACCACCAATTAAATTTACAAAAGTAATAATGATACCTGCTACGGCATCTCCTTTTACAAACTTAGAAGATCCATCCATAGCCCCATAAAAAGTAGATTCAGAAATTAGTGCACGTCTTCGTTTTTGAGCTTCTATATCATCAATAAAACCTGCATTTAAATCCGCATCAATTGCCATTTGTTTTCCAGGCATAGAGTCAAGTGTAAATCTAGCAGTAACTTCTGCAACTCTTGTGGCACCTTTGGTTACAACCATGAAATTAATTAATACTAAAATAATAAATATAATAATACCAATAACCATATTTCCACCAACAACAAACTCACCAAAAGCAGCAATAATATCAGAGACTGCATCTGGCCCATTATGCCCTTCACTTAAAATAGAACGCGTAGTTGCTATATTTAAAGATAAGCGAAACAGTGCAAAAATAAGTATTAAAGTAGGAAAGGTGGTTAAATCAGAAGGTTTTTGAATATAAAGCGATATTAATAAAATTAATAAAGACAAAGACAAAGAGATTACCAGAAAAAAATCCAGCATCATCTTTGGTAAAGGGACTATAATGATTGTTAATATTGCAATAAAAAGTGCAACAACAATTAAATCTTTTGAAAAAAACTTTTTAAAACCCATTTATTCTGTTAAACCCTAATTAAGATAATTTACTAATGACATACTGTTTAAACGATTTATCGTTGAGTACAAAGAAACAAAAGTTAATTCTAAAGCTTTAGCTTCAATCGCAATTTTAGCAGGATCAGCAGAAGAAACATCCGTATAAAAAATATTAAATTGGGTTAATTTTGTAGACAAACGCTCCAAAGATAACTCAAATACTTTATTTCTAGCTCCCAAATCTGAATGCGCCTGATTTACGGCATCAAAAGATTCTGTAATTTCTTCTAAACCTTCTCCCATTGCTTCTACATCATTACTTTTAAGCGCTTCTATTATTTCATCTAAGGTATCAAAAATATTTTTTTTCACTTCAAAAATAGGATTTGCTAGTTCTTTAGTTCCACCAGAATCTAAATTAACAGTTCCAACTGAAGTAGTAATAAATTCACCATCATTTCCCGTTTTTAAAACCGAGAAATATTCTTCTGTTTTTCCATCAGAATTAAATTTATATAATTTATTTTTTTCATCATCATCAATGCTACCATTACCGTTCGCATCATGAAATTTCCATTCATTCCCATCATTATCAATTACTCGGTTTTCATCTTCTTTAAAAAGAATTTGTGCACCGGCAGTTTCAGAAGGTATATGTAAAGAAAAACTTGGTTTAGTTATCGTTTTAGTACCACCTGAGTCCAAATTAACTGTATTAGTTACGGAAGAAACAATGAATTCTCCTCTAGTACTTCCTACTATTACATCAAAGTACTCTTCTGTTTTTCCATTTAAATCGTACTTATAAAGTTTTGTTTTTTCATTATCGTCCACTTTTCCATTATCATTTGTATCTGAAAACTTCCATTCATTCCCGAGTTCATCAATAATACGACCTTCATTTTCTTTAAATGACAATTGACTTCCTGCAGTTAAAACAATATCATGACTTTTTTCATAAGCAACACTAGAAGTATAAAAAGTAACGTTAACTAATTCTTTAGTTCCGCCTGTATCTAAATTAACGCTACTTACTTCAGTTGTCATATATTCATTTTCAGTACCTGTAGGTAAAACAGAAAAATACTCATCTGTTTTTCCATTACTGTCATATTTATATAATTTCTTTTTCTCATTATCTTCAATAAGTCCTGAGTTATTTGAATCAACAAACTTCCATTCATTACCATCTTGATCAACAATTCTTTCTTCCCCATAAGTGAAAACCAACTGGGACTCACTAGAAGGTGTTTCATCAAGAACATACATTATTTTATCAACACTTTCTTGTACAGCATTTGTATCACTGTAAACTCTAGAAATAGAACTTGTTGTAAATTCGTTTGCATTACTTGTGGATAGAATAGGATAATATTCATCCGTTTTTACATTATTATCAAATTTGTATAATTTGTTTGTATCAACACCAGTTGTTGAATCATTATCACCATCCGCATTATCGATGTCTATAAACTTCCATTCATTTCCATCTTCATCAACAATTCGTTCACCAGGACTTTTAAATACAAGCTGCATATTATTATCATAATCTACACTACTTGCATCTGTTAATACAATAGAAAAAGAGGGATTAGGAATAGTTAAATTTCCTCCACCATCTATTTGCACAGCATTCAAACTACCAAGACTTACAGTTGTAATATACTCATTAGGATTTCCTCCTGGAATAACTGCTAAAGATTCAGTAGTTCTTCCATTAGCATCAAACTTATACAAGGCATTTTTGTCAATACCTGTAGTAATATCGTTATCTCCATCAGCATTATCATGATCTATAAATTTCCATTCATTTCCATTTTCATCAACAATTCTATCTGTAGTATCATCAAAAGTAAGTTTATCACTACTTTCAAAAAACTCGTGAGACAAATCATTTGAAGACAAAGAATGCATTGTTTTAGAAGCATCAGGGCTTGTACTTTCCTGTACAATAAAAAAAGTAGGATCAGTTAATGTTTTACTAGGGCCAGAATCCGATTGAACGGCATTGTTAGCTCCAATTTTTGCGTAGGTTTCATACTCATCTGTATTACCAGTACTTTTTACATAAAAAAACTCTTCAGTTTTTCCATTAGCATCATACTTATACAATTTAGTATTTTCAGAACCATCAATAAGTCCATTATTATCACTGTCTGAAAACTTCCAAATATTACCATCATTATCAATAATTTTATCACTACTTACATTAAAAATTAAAGAAGAATCTTTTTCGAAGTCTTGTACCATTGTTTGAGTATAGGTTATTTCAGAAGTAATATCTGAATTATCATCTAAGACTGTAGAAACAGAAAAATTCATCATATCAAAACCATTAACACCTTTATCACGGTAAGATCCATATTCAACAGCAACTTCTCTTAAATAACCATCTCCCTCGTAAGTAACTTTTCCAGTACTTGGATCTTGGGAAAATGGTTTAATTGTACTGTTTGAACCTGCAAATAAATACTCACCTTCAATTCTTTCATTTGCAAGCATTAGCATATTTTCTTTAACACCTTCAAGCTGAACAGCAATTGTGGCACGCTCAGTTGCACCACTAGTGTCATTAAGTGCTTTAAGAAGTTCTGATTTAACGTATTCTAAAAGTGTTTTCATAGAAGCCAAGGCAGAGTCAGAATTTGAATTTTGGGCTGTTGTTTTTTCTACTTGAAAGCTAATTCCCTCATAAACTGTAATTTTATCTTGAACATAAATTTCACGAGCAAAGACCTGGGTATCATCACTTCCTCTGTCAATTAATTTACCAGAACTTTGTTGGTAGGACAATTGTGTTTGTGCTTTATTTAAATTATCCAATCTAAATATAGTACTACTTGTTAAATCAATCATTTTAGAACCTCCATAAAAAGTTTTGAAATGTCATCAAAACTGTATTTATCTTGAGTATTTTGAACCAGAAATTCACGGATTTTATTTTTTTTAGCTAATGCTGCATCCAATTCTTTATCCATTCCAGGTTTATAGGCACCCACACGTATTAGAACTTCATTCTCTTTTATTAATGATAATACTCTTTTTAACTTTAAAAAGCCATTATAATGTGCAGGACTAACGACTTTGTCCATTACCCTAGAAGCAGATTTAAGAAGATCAATAGGGGGATAAAAACCTTGTTCTGTTAATTCTCTTGTTAATACAATATGACCATCCAAAATAGATCTACTTTGATCTGAAATAGGATCATTTAAATCATCTCCATCTATTAAAACGGTAAAAAATGCAGTAATTGAGCCCTTGTCATTGTTACCAGCTCTCTCCATTAATTGAGGCAATAAAGCAAAAACAGAAGGTGGATAACCTCTTGAAACAGGAGGTTCTCCAGTGCTTAATCCTATTTCTCTTTGTGCCATTGCAAACCTGGTAACTGAATCCATAATCAATAAAACATCATGCCCTTTATCTCTAAAAAATTCTGCAATTGCCATAGCGGTAAAAGCACCATATTTACGCATTAATGCAGACTCATCTGAGGTTGCTACTACCATAATGGTATTTTCAAGATTATTGTTTAAATTGTAATGAATAAACTCAGGGATTTCTCTTCCTCTCTCCCCTATTAAAGCAATTACTTTTATTTGGGCTTCGCTTCCTTTTACAATCATACCCATTAAGGTGGACTTCCCAACACCAGAACCTGCAAAAATTCCTACCTTTTGACCTTTTCCAGCTGTTAGCATTGAATCAATTGCTTTTACACCAGTTGAAAGTCTTTTATCAATAATACCTCGATCAAGTGCTCTCATCGGTACTTTATTAATAGAAGAGTTCTCTTCCAAATCAGTAATTTTACCTTTATTGTCTATTTCTTCTCCCAAGGCATTAACTACACGTCCAAGCATTCCATAACCACATTTTACACTCAAACCTTCTTTTTGCAAATATACCTTATCATGAATTCTAAAGCCTTCTATAAAAGAAAAGGGCACAATGGTAAAATTCTCACTTGAAATAGTGGCTACCATTCCTAAAACAGTATAAATATGTTGCTCTGATTCAATTTTAACGATATCACCGACCGCAACTTCAACACCAACTGCAGTAATTGTAGTTGTACTAATATATTCAATTCTACCAAAAGGAACAATTAGATTATCAGCATCCATATTGTTAATTAATTGTTCTAAATCAATCATTACAGTTCATCACACATTTTTTTATACAAAGAATCTTTTGTATCTTGAACACTTTTACATTTTAATAAAAACTCTTCTTTTTGATTCTTATTATCTAAACTTTCGTATAATTTCATTAAGTCATAATAAATCTGAACCAAATCATTGTTTTTAATTCGTCTTGTATTAATTAATGCTTCTTTTAAATATCTAATGGCTTCTTCTTTATTATTTTTTTTTCTCTCATATCTCGAAAGTTCCATTTCAACAAAAGGTGAATAAACATAAGCTTTTACTTCATTTTGTTTCAAATAAAGCTTTTTTAAGTAAGAAAGAGATTCTTTGATTTTATTTCTCTGACTTAAATGTAAAAAGTACTGATAATAAAAATCAATAATTACGGGGTTATTTTCATTGTTTTTGATATATTGTTCATTGTATTTTGCATATAAAAAAAACTTATCTAATAATAAATCATTGTTTTTTTCATTAATAATGACAAAACGATGTAAAAACTCTTCACTTAAAACTTTATCATCATTAACCATATCTACTTTTGCAGAGAAATCTAAAGCTTCATCTAAAAGACCCAAACTATGAGACATTCGTTCTAAGTACAAATAAATATTAGCATCCCTACTTCTCAAGAAAGTTTCTTTAACTAATTTAAAAGCTCTTTCATAAGGAACTTCTATTAAACATTCAAAAAACTTATACTTTATATCATCGTTTTTAATTAATTTAATTAAGGTTTCTTTTCTTGTTGTTTGTAAGACTTTATTTAAATCCATACATCTGTGTTTTTCTAAATACTGTTGAATCATTAGGTGATGAACTTCATCAAAAATCACATCCATACTTTCATAACCAAAACGTTTTGCAATAGAGTTTGAAATACTTCGGTAAATTTTTTTAATTTTTAAAATGTATTCAAATTTCTCTTCTTTTTTTAAATTAAGAAGCTCTTGCAAAAGTATTTTTTGTCTCATAGATTCTGATTTTTCATATTTTTTTGCCATAATAGCAGGAGAGATTTTTCCCTCTCTCATTAATATTTCATCAATATAAATCTTTGATTTTTGTGTATAAATTCCATTAGGAAATTCATTCAAAATATCCTTATATAACTCATTGGCTTTAAATAAATAATAGTTAGTACGATCGTACATTAACATATAGGTATTTGCAAGTTTATATTTAAAATCTTCTATTACTTCTGGTTTTTTAGCACGAAGTAATAATTCTTGTAAAATTTCAACAGCAAATTCAGGCATATTTGCACGAACAAGTTTATTTACTTTCTCAATTGCTAAATAAGAATCCTGTGAATAATAATCAATATTTTTTATCAAAACCTTAGAAATTAAATCATAGGCCTTGTCTTTTTGTCCACTTAATACATAAATATCAAAAAGTTCATCAGCAACAATGGTAGCCACTAGTACATCTTTTGTTTGTGTCAGTATTTCATATAAAATTCGAATAGATTTTTTATATTGTTTGGTATGCTTATATACTTTTGACAAATATATTTTTCCATAAGCTTTTGTTTTTTCATTGTCAAAGTTATCTATAATAATTTTTGCAAAATATTTTGCATCTTTTATTTTATTAGAATCTAATTTTAATTCAACCAAGAGCATATAGGCCTTTGATAAATCATCTTCATGAATATCTGAGCTGTTAATTGCTTTTTCAAGAACCTTGGCACCATCAAAAACATGCCTTTTTGTTTTTTTCTTTAATGAAAGTTCTGCATATAAAAGAATAATATCTGATTGTAATACATTAATTTTATTTAAAGCCATCAAGGCTTTAATTTCTCCATAAGCTTCATCAATTTTACCGTCTTTTGCAATTTGTCTTATATTTAATATTGCATCAAAACCATCAACTATTTTTTGTTTTTGTCTTTGTGAAATTTGATTCCCACTTTGATCAATAAAAGAATAATAAAAATCTTTTTTTGCGAATAAAGTACTTATCAAACAAATACCAAGTAAAAATAATCTCACATTCATCCTTTACTTATTTTTTCAGTTCATATATATAGGTGAAAATTTCAGCAATTGCTTTGAAAAATTCTTCGGGTATACTTTGATCAATTTCAAGTTGATCATGTAATGCACGCGCAAGTGCAGGATTTTCTATAATTGGAATATTATTTTCATTGGCAATATCTTTTATTTTAATTGCTAGAAAATCAATTCCTTTTGCGACAATTAAAGGCGAAGCATTAACTGCTTTATCGTATTTTAAAGCCACTGCATAATGTGTTGGATTTGTAATAATTACATCCGCATCAGGAACACTTTGCATCATTCTTTGCTGAGCCATTTTCATTTGTAATTTACGGATACGACCTTTAACTAAAGGATCTCCCTCCATATTTTTGTACTCATCCTTAATTTCTTGTTTACTCATCTTCAATGATTTAATATAAAAGTGTTTTGTGAAGAAAAAATCCATTATAGCAAAAATTATTATAATAAGTAAAATGGCCGCTAAAAAATAGCTTATCAAAATTATCATTGATTCTAAAGAAGCATAAAATTCTTTATCCATCATTGATAAAAATGCTTCGCCTGTTAATAAAAATAATAAACACATAGCTACAATAATCACAAACAATTTTGCAGTTAATTTTAAAGCTTCAATGACTTTTTTAAGTGCAAATAAACTTTTTAATCCTTTTAAAGGATTTATTTTACCAATATCTAGTTTCAATGGATTCATTACAAAACCAAACTGAGCCCAGTTTCCAATAAGTACTAAAACTACAATTAATACAAAAAGAGGTGATAAA
>Ga0105355_10000769_pt1 | contig 29754 bp, 20 predicted proteins | sample GOMGulsemesocosm_2_FD_83508 | JGI IMG/M metagenome (GOLD analysis project Ga0105355, IMG submission 83508) | Methane-oxidizing microbial communities from mesocosms in the Gulf of Mexico - GOM9C Gulf of Mexico | ecosystem: Environmental > Aquatic > Marine > Cold seeps | place: Gulf of Mexico...
CTTTAGCAACCTCAGAAAGGGATTTAAGTAAAGAAAGACGCTGTTCGGTGCTCAGGTAGCTATTCTCACCCAGAGTACCAGAAGCGACAAGTCCGCCCATTCTGCTTCCGCCCTTTCCCTGAGATTTTAAAACAGCTGCGGCCTGTTTTTGTGTTACATCAAAGTCAATTTCAAGGGCACCGGATTCTGACTCTTTTAGCCATGTAAATACGGCCGGCATAACTGTATATCGCCAATCTGTACTATTTGTTTCCATCATCTTTCCTTTTGTTTAAAAATTATAAGCGTCGTTAAATAGTATACAATATACAGTGGTTTTTCAAGTAATAGCTTTGTTCAACATGAAATGCGTCTATAGACTTAAATTTTGTTCATGATCATAAGATGAAAGCGCTCATGAATATTGAAAACCTAACCACAATCGAAGCGCTTGAAAATTTCATTCAAGGTAAGCAAGCAGTAGCATTTACTGTTTTAGGCGATAAGCACGAACGATATCAGTTTATTCAAAAGACATTAAATCAGTTAAGTTATCATCATCATTTATGCGATTTGGCAACTTTTTAAATAAGTACAGAAAATAATAATAAGGGTTAATGTCATTGGCCAGGGAGGTCATGACAATACTATACCCAAGCCATTTCAAGATGCAGGATTCAGCTAGAATTAGAAACGTCTTTAGGCAAGGCATTGATTGAAGAGAATGGTTATTCCCTTCTCAAAATTAATAACGAAGCATGAAACTCGCATCTTGAGGTGGTTTGGGTATGTAAAGTCTTACACTGGCCGTTGCACCATTGACTGATTTTGAAAAAATCCAATTTTTTCTATTATGCTGATATCAACATAATAGAAAAACACGATGCTCCAAAAACGTTGCTCGGTGCGACCAATGGTGATGTCGTTACATCCGTTATTGCAACGGCGAGCGAGTCGGGTATTATTATCTTCGATAATTTCACTACCTTGTAACGGGAAAGTGACCAAGTTGAAGCAACAGTTAAAAAACAACTATATCACGGCTTCAATGAGTGGTCGTGGTGCGTGTTGGGATAACGCCGTTGTTGAACGATTTTTCGGTAGTTTGAAAAATGAATGGCTGTTAAATATTTATCATTTAACACGTCAGGGTATGAAAGAAGATGTTGAAGCTTATATCACATATTACAATCAGATCAGGCTGCATACATCAAATGGTGATTGTTCTCCAATTGAGTTTGAGCAGTACACAATAAATGTGCCTTATACTGCTTGACCAGAACAATAGCTCATACGCCTGTGAAATCGACCTAAGCTATGTACATAGGTATGTTAAGTTATGTGTTTCAAAAAATTAAAAGCCTTTAAACCTAGTTGATGTGAGGTTAAGTAACATTTTTTGAATATGATTGGCTTAACTAGGAATAAATTAGCTTGCTTGTTAGAAGGCTGATGCTAAAGCCAAGCTCCCCCAATTGAATTAGGGAAACTTGCACAGGTTAATAATTGATTAATTTCAGAAATGAAAAAATTTTTATAAAGCGTGAATGAACTTATTGTATTTAATTTATTGCATCATAGAGGCGGTTTTAGGGTTAGCCAAAAGCTCCGCAAAGACTTGCCAGCGTACTTTATCATCTCCTGCTGCAGTGAGTTTATCAACATATTTGCGTACTAGATCTTGCCCTAAGTTATAGTTAATAACATAAGCACGATTCGCCTCTATAAAGCCGATTCGCTGTTGAGCCTTTTGCATACTAACTAAAGAATATTTCATTAATAATTCAATTGCTTTGTCTTTTTCAATAATGCCATCAAGGTACTGAGCGGCAACAAGGTTATCAATATAGGAAAGTTGCTCTTTTAAAGCTTGAATTTCATAATATTTTTTAGCTTTACTTGCGTCTAAACCTGCTAGTGGAAACAGCACCTCTTGCTCGAATTTCAATCTATCATCAGCATTAAAAACGACCTGAATACCATAATTAGCGCTACCCTCTGCTAATAGTGATATAGGTGAAAAGAGTGGGTAAACACTGTATTCCATCCAGCCATTGTTATTCACTAAATGTTGCTCCATTTGAGAATTAAACACATGGTGCCCGGGGTAGCCTTCGTGGCTAGCAAGATCGACCGCGCGGTCTATATAAATAGGAAAATCGGTATTTAGTTGGATTATGCTGAAACTATTGCCTTTATACCAATTGTAACCACTCCATATTTTATCTTTGACGTATTCAACAGTAAAACTCTCCTGTTCAGGTAAGGCTATATGTTGCTTTGTACGCTGACGAGCTTCATTTATTGCTGCTTGAAATACTGAATCTAATTTGGTTGTATCAATAATAAATTGACTTTGAAACTCGTTATATCTTTGATGTAGAGGTTGTTCACCCGGTAATAATTGTTCAAGTTTATTCAATACTAAATCTAGTTCCGTAATATTTATTTCAGGTGAAATAGCGTCATACAATCCTATGGATTCCTGTTCAAAGCTAAGTGGTTCTTTCAATAGTTGACGAATAAATACCACAACTGATTGTAATTGAAGCTGTAGAAACTCTTTTCGTTGTTCCTGTTCTTTAGATACTTGAACTTGCTTAATATCAATAAGGAGCTGTTCGGTTAGTTGTTTTAATGTATTTAATTCAACGGGTTCACCGGTTGGCTGCCATTCTTTTGGTCCATAGTAAGCATCAATATAAGCGTTATGATGCTGGCCAACGTTAAGGGTGAGTTTGACATATTCGGCAGCGATATCATTTAAATTTATCATAGTATCTTTTGGGCTGTTATTTTCTTGAACTGACATTTGCCTTTGACCACATCCACTAAGTAAAAGTAAAGTGATAATAATAAAAGGGATCGTTAGGTGCGTTAGTTTTATCAAGACAGCTATCCTTGGGTTTTATTTTAAATGTTTGTATACAATATACCCTTGGTAGGACTGCAAAGCAAGACTAGCTTTACTGACCCTATAGTATTACTGTTTCAATCGGAACTTGACAAATATCAAGTATTTGAGGGGGCTTTTGATAGAAAAAAGGATCAGACCGTAGTCGTCTCTCAGATAATTTATTTTTAAAAGAAATAGTATTTGTTCGCTCAATCATAATTTTTAACTGTTTACTTTTTGGTAAGTCACTGGCAACGCTTATATTTTTAATTGTTGTAGCCGCGCTAGCGTCATTAAAGATACCGTTATTTTTAACATTACTACGATTAATTCTTTGCACTATATTCATTCCATGAATTACTCGACCGAATATAGTCATAATACTATCTAGGTACCTTGGCGCTTGACCTATAACAATATAAAAATCAGTTGTCGCTGTATTGGGCGCATTATTACGTGACATCCCTATGACTCCTGGGCAATGAGTTAACCAAATCAGTGAATTCTCATTATTTTTGGCGGCGGCAAAACCATCTATAAACCCTGTTTTGGCAGCAAACATGTCAGGAGACTGTACTAAGGTAAATCTTTTATTTGCTGTATTAGTTATCTGTGGCTCTATAGGTAACTGCAATAATTTGTTTGTTATTTCAAAATTCTTATTACCATTATCTTCATCAATACTGGTGCCGGCTTGCGCGACAAAACCATCGATAACCCGATAAAAAATTAAACCATTATAGAAGTTGCTACGAACCAATTTTTTTATTTGAGTAACATGTTTTGGAGCAAAAAAAGGATTCAGTTCAATAATAACAAGCCCTACGTCTAGTTCTAGATATAATAACTGGTCGGCATTTGGTACTCGATAGAGTGATTTGTTTATATTTGTGGCATGGCTTGATAATGTTACACAGAATAATAAAACCACCAGTAAATTAATTCTAATAATCATAATTTTCTCGCTATTTATAAAAATATAAAAAGCCACACTAAAGAGCTTAGTGTGGCTTTATTTTAATAAAATTAACTTAAGTTATTAAAATGATTTTTTTATACCAACGTAGAAGAACCTTCCACGATGAGAGTAAAGACTATCATCAGTAGATGTTAAGGTCGCTTTCAGGAACGGTGCTTTTTTGTCAAACACGTTCTGCACACCCAAGTTTACATCGGTTTCGATACTATCAATAAAGTAGCCAACTTGCATATTATGGAAAACTGTTGCATCCATTTCATCCGTTTCAGTTGCTTTAATTTTAGAGTTGTAACTGAAGTCCCAAGTTGCACGGAGGTTATTCATTGACCAATCCATTTGGAAAGATGATTTAACTTCAGGAATACTACCAAAAGCATCATCATAAGTGCCGATAAGGTCTCTAAATGGATTACCACTTACATCTTGAACTTCAAACTTAGTTGCATAAGTCGTATCTAGATTAAAGCGCCATTCGCCCATATCTGTTGATAATAAATAGTTAATATTAACATCAATACCGGCTAAGTTACGTGCTGCAACATTATTCGCGGGAGAGAAAACTTCTAGAAGGTATCCGGTGCCATTGCCAGCACGTTTCACATCATTTGCATACTCTGGATTGCCTGCATGGTGTTGATCTATAACATAGCGATCACTGGCAAATACCACATTAGTTTGTTCAATAGAAAAATAATCAAGTGTCAGTGATAAATTTTCCATTGGCTCTAACGCCATGCCAACAGTCATGTTTTTAGCTTCTTCAGGTTTAAGATCGATGTTACCACCACCAACAACTGTTATGTTTTGAATACCATTTACCATGTTAGCAGGGTTTAAACCTAAAGCATTACATGTCGGTGTGTCGGCAATGAAACCTTCTTTGTTTTCAAGGTTACATGGGTCATAGACTTCCCCAAGTACTATTGTTTTACCTTGATACATTTCAGCCATTGTTGGTGCACGGAAACCTGTACTATAAGTTGCACGAAGTTTTAATATATCCAATGGTTGATAACTTAAACCAAATTTAGGGTTAAAGGTACTTTCATTAATATCGCTGTAGTCACTATACCGACCTGCAGCTTCAAAGTGTAAATTCTCTAATACGGGTACAGATAATTCAAGATACATTTCAGTAATTTCACGTACCGGAGAAACTACTGGCGTAGTAGTATCGCCCCATGAAACATCAAATGTTGCTGTAGCCTGTGCTTGATCTGCTCCCATTGACAATTGATCTTCACGGTATTCTAAACCGGTAGAGAACATCAAATCACCGGCAGGTAATTCCATAATAGGGCCAGAAATATGCGCTTGCATAAACATTAGACTATTACTATTTGTTGTGGTTGGTTGGGTAACATTAATGAAATCTAGCATTTCTGAAGTAATAGAGCCTTCAGGACCAAATACATTTAAGGCAACACAGTTTGGATCTAGTTCTGTTTCACACTCGTTTGACAAAGCACGTTCAATCATAATAATTGATGGTTGTGTACCAGCCGTGCGAGTCATATCAGCAGTTTGGCTTGAAAAATTGACTTCCCAATCGTACTCATCAAATATGGTACCTTGTAATCCTAAGGTGTAACGTAATATCGTACTTTCTGTTTCATAAATACGGGGACCATATTCACTAAAACGTCTGGCAGCATTACCTGCTATGCCGTATGGGTTATATTTTTGATTTGCACCCACACCAAAGTGATTGCCCTCAGCATCATCATACTGTAAAAAGGCGTTAGGAGTATCTGCGAGACCAGCATAATAACCAGTATCTACACCTGGAGGAGCCTGATTACCACGAACAAAACCATCATAAAGTGAAAATTCGGCAAAAAAGTTAACATCATCATTTAGGTCATAATCAGCACTAATAAAAACAGTGTTGCTTTTATTATCATTTGCTCCAGATTGAACCGCTCGATAGTTATAACTCATGGTATCATAAGTATAAGGTACTGTTGTTCCTAGAGGGTCAGCAGCATCAAGTATTGTCCAATTACCCGCTTCTAAACCAAAGCCCGAAAGTTTGGCATTTGGTGCCGTGCTTGAGCCTCTATTGACATGTCCTAGATATGTTTGATCAATATCCTTGGTCATATAGCGATCTTTTTCTAACCAACCGGCATTATTTTTAGTTGATGCCGCAATAAGCACACTACCTTTGTCTGTGCTGAAACCCAAGCGTAAGCCTACTTCACGCTCTTGTGCGTCACCTCGTGATGATTCACCGTAACGAGCATTTACTTCTAAACCTTCATAACCATTGTGGGTGATAATATTGATTACGCCGGCAATGGCATCTGAACCATAGATAGCTGAGGCACCATCTTTTAATACTTCCATCTGAGAAATGGCTTCAAATGGAACTGAAGAAAGATCTACTAAGCCGTCTTCATCAGAGCCAACCATGCGTCGGCCATTTAATAAAACTAATGTATTTGTCGCTTCAATACCACGAAGCGTCGCCGTTTGAATGTTCCATGCACCCGAGCTACTTTGGTTATTTCTACTGTTACCCGTAATTGCAGGCAAGCGACGTAATGCCGAGCTAACATCAGTAATACCAAGATTTGTAAGCTGAGCTTTAGTAACTACGGTAATAGGCGATGTGGAAGCAACTTCTGCACGTGCAATACGTGAGCCAGTAACCATAATTTTTTCTACTTCCTCTTCTTCAGCAGCAAAGGTAGGTGTTGCAATACTAGATGCTACAGACAATATCGCAATTGAAAGTGATGATAGTTTAAATGTTCTATTACTAGTCATTATTTTTCCTCATAAATGTTCTTTGTTTTTGTATTAATTATAGGTGTACTTAAATTCAAAGTATACACACTATATATATACTTTATATTGTATACAATAACAATGTTTTGTTTAATATGACTTGAAGCTAGAATGATAGAATAGTAGTTAGAATACTGATAATTAAAGATTAGTTTTGATTTGAGCAAAATAAATAAAATTTGAATATTGAGGAAATATCTGAGCAAGGAAGCTAAAACTTTAGTTGACGTGTCGCCGAAAAAGGATAGTCAAATATGGAAAGTTCTTCACAGTAAAATTAATTATTTGAGTTTTCGCAAAGAAAACATCTTGCAGGTATATAAGCTAAGTAGGCTGATAAATCAGCTTAATTATTGATTTAAATGAACTGCCGCTCGCAAGTGAGCGGCTTTTTAAGAAGGGCTGGTGTTATCTTTGTAATGCTTTAGGTAATAATTCCTGTGGCATATTTTGATAACAAATAGGTCGTTGAAAGCGCTTCATTGCTTCGCTGCCTACCGAAGTGGTTCTGATATTTGTAGAAGCAGGGAATGGGCCACCGTGATTCATTGACGCACATACTTCTACGCCCGTTGGCATCTGGTTATAAATTAAGCGGCCAACTTTGTGAGCAAGCGTTTGGCTAAGCTGTGCTGATAAGGCTAAATCGGCATCTAGGCCATGAATCGTAGCGGTTAAATTGCCGGTAAGTGTGTGGGTAAACTTCATCATTTGGGCAAAATCATTACAACGCACAATTAACGCGCTAAAACCAAATAACTCTTCGTGCAACTCTGGTGTGTTTTCATAAGTTTCAAAGTCAGTGGCAAATAAGGCCGCAGAACAATCTTGCTCTCTGCCTTGTAAACCTGATGCCAATAACTCAACACCGGTAACGGCTGTGCGTGCTATTACAGCATTATTGTATAGCTGGCACATCGCAGGTGTTAGCATAACGCCTGCGGCTTGCTCGCTTAATGATTGTGCTGCAGCATCAACAAATGCTTGATACTCAGCAGTTGATTCTTTACCAGCAATAACTACCCAAACGCCAGGGCTAGTGCAAAATTGTCCTTGCCCCATTACTAGCGAGGCAACTAAACCTTGAGCGATAGCTTGAGTATCTTTGTTTAATTTTTCAGGCATCACATATTGTGGGTTAATGCTGCCTAGTTCACCATAAAAAGGAATAGGCTCAGGGCGTTGGTTAATTTGCTGTTGTAAAATCATACCAACACGTTCAGAGCCAGTAAAACCAACCGCTTTAACGAGTGGATGAGTCACTATTTGGCTAGCAATAGCGTAGTTTTTTCCTTGGATAAGAGAAAAAACACCTTTGTCTATATCACAAATTTCAATGGCAGCTAATATAGCTTGAGCAACTAATTCAGCGGTAGCAGGGTGAGCAGCATGCGCTTTCATCACCACTGGGCAGCCTGCTGCAAGGGCTGATGCGGTATCGCCACCCGCAGTTGAAAAGGCTAATGGGAAGTTACTGGCGGCAAAAACACTTACTACACCTAAAGGTAAGTAACCTAAACGGGTATCGGGTTTTGGTAGTGGATGTCGATCGTTATCAGCTAGGTCGATAACAGCATCATATTCACCTTTTTCTAATAAATTGGCGAATAAACCAAGTTGGCCTGCGGTTCTACCACGTTCACCTTGAATACGCATGGCTGGTAAGCCGGTTTCAGCACAAGCTGTTTCGACTAGTTCATCACCTAAAGCAACAATTTGCTCGCCAATAGTGCGTAAAAAGTTCGCACGTTTTTCTGTACTAAGCTGGCTATATGAAGCAAAGGCATCATGAGCGCGACTAATCGCCGTGTTCACTTCAGTTTCAGTGGCATCAGCAAAGCTGATATCCATAGCTTGATGGCTAGCTGCGTCAAAGGCGGTAAAACCACCAGCAGTTTCACCAGTCCATTGACCGGCGATTAAGTTTTTACCTGAAATAGTCATAATAATATCCTGTTCAAATTTGTTTAATTAAATCTTCATTCTTCATGTTATGGGAGCAGTATTGTTACTGAACAATAAAACCAAAAGCATAGGGATCATCATCATCAATGGTGATGCAATTTTTACCAAAAACATGTGCCCAACCTTCAATGCTTGGCATAATGGCAGGAATCTTTCCATCGGGAGAATCAAGTTCGACAAGCTGTTCTATTTTGCCAATGAATTGACTACCGATATAACTTTCATGAACAAAAGTATCGCCCTCTTTTAGCAAGCCTTTGGTAAATAGTTGCGCCATTCTTGCGCTGGTACCGGTGCCGCAGGGCGACCTATCGATAGCTTTATCGCCATAAAATACTGCGTTAGCAGCATCGGAGCCTTTAGTTTGGATTTTTCCTGTCCATAAAACATGGGAAATACCTTGCACGCTTGCATCTTCTGGGTGTACACAGGTTAGCTGCTTGCTCGCTATTTCACGCACAATGGTGCTCCAGTGTAAAATTTGTCCCGCATCCCATTTATCAATGCCGGGGAAATTTTCTTGTGGCTCAACGATAACGTAGTAGTTGCCGCCATAAGAAACATCAACTTTTAAACAGCCAAGTTCAGGAATATCTAAAATCACATCTCGGTGAGCTAAATAAGAAGCGACATTGAAGATTTTAACAGCAGTAACTTTTTCTGCTTCTTGCTGGTATTCAATGGTAACTTGTCCAGCAGGAACATCAATGGTGAGCTTGTTTCTACCATTAATCGGTAATGATTTTGGCGTAAGCAAGCCATTTTCTACGGCAGCCGTAATAGTGCCAATAGTACCGTGACCGCACATTGGTAGGCAGCCAGAGGTTTCTATGAAAAGTATCGAGGCATCACTATTATCACTACAAGGAGGATAAAGAAAGGAGCCTGACATCATGTCATGACCACGAGGTTCAAACATCAAACCTTGACGGATCCAATCGTAGTTCTTCATAAAATCCAAGCGCTTATCACTCATGGTTTTCCCTTTTAAATCAGGGTGACCACTGGTGACCAAACGTACTGGATTACCGCACGTATGGGCATCTATGCAAAAGAAAGTACCATTTATCATAATCAGGTTACTCCGTTGAGATTCAGACTGGGTAAAACAACAAAGCACACAGCCTTAAAAACTGTGTGCTAATAAATAAAATGTTAAATTTAATACTAGTCATACAGTGAAAGTAAGACTAGCTCTACAGGGGTATATTGTATACAATGTTGTTTTTATTGCAAGATATAAATTTCAACGGGATTTATCTTATTGGAATTGCACATTAATAACCCTGCTGACAAGGTTAAATTATATGACATCGAAACTAGAAACTTCTTCAGATAACAGCGCAGATAATCAGAAAGTAGCCGTTGTTGGCGCAGGTATTGTTGGTGTTAACTGCGCTTTAGCACTGCAAATGTTGGGTTATCAAGTTACCTTGATAGATAAGCAAGGTATAGGTGAAGGTTGCTCTAAAGGTAATGCAGGGCACTTTGCTGCGGAGCAAGTTTTTCCATTAGCAGAGCCGGGCTTGTTAATGCAACTGCCAAAAATGTTGTTTGACCCGTTAGGGCCAGTGGCGCTATCGCCAACACACTTTATTAAAGCTATCCCTTGGTTTCTACAATTTTTTAATAACATGCGTATTAAAAAAAGAGATAAAAACACACTTGCGATTAAAGCGTTAAATAAACACGCCATTGATTATTATAAACCCCTGCTAGCACAAGCTAATGCTGAGCGTTTACTAGTGTGCGATGGCTCGTTATTAGTTTTTGAAAAAACGGCATATGATGACGTCGTGGCAGTACAAAAGAATTATCAACAAGCAGGCATTAAAGTAGCGCTATTAGATCGGAAGCAAACCTTAGCGCTTGAGCCTAATTTACATGACAATATCAGCTATGCTCTGTATTTTACTGAAGTGGCTCATTCTGGTAATCCATGGGAAATTTGCCTAGCGTTGGCTGATTATGCAAAAAGTTTAGGCATGGTATTTAAACAACTGGCCGTTGGTAATATCGTCCAAGATGAAACCGGAGTTGTCATTAATTCAGAAAATGAGCCTCTTCACTTTAATAACTGTGTCGTCGCAACAGGGGCTTGGTCAAAAAATTTGCTAAAAGACTTAGGTTATCGTCTGCCGATAGAAGCTGAACGTGGTTATAGTTTGAGTATCAATATAGGAGAGCATGCATCACCCTTATTATCTCGTCCGGTGGCATCTGCAGAGCGTAAATTTATCATCACTCCTATGGATAAAATGTTGAGACTATCAGGCACTGTTGAATATGCTGGCCTTAATACTAAAGCTAATTATCAACGGGCAGATATGTTATTAAAAAATGCTGAATTTATTTTAAAAAAAATGCCTATTGAAGTAGAGAAAAAGTCAGCAAAGGCTATTGAAAAACACTGGATGGGTCCAAGACCATCACTACCCGACTCGTTACCTGTTATTTGCCAAGCGCCGCAGCATAATAAAATTTTCTTTGCTTTAGGGCATCAACACTTAGGGTTAACTCAAGGGGCGATAACAGGGAAGCTTATTGGACAGTTGGTTAGCGGGCAAGAAACGGATATTGATATAAGCCCATTGTGTATTAGCCGCTTTAATTAAGCTAGTGAGTTAAGTGTAGTGAATTAAGTCAAATAAATAATTGAAAAGCAGCCACTAGCTAAGGGAGGATAATATCAAATCAAATAAGTTTCTTCCCAACTCAGAGCTTTATTTGGAGGGTAAGAACAAATAAAATTTGTGATGATCTCATTCTACATCAAACAAATTTGTGCGGTTATTGTCCTACAAATGAGCTCCTAAGGGCGAGTTTAAAAGGCTTTTATGCTACGTTATTGATTTTGATAAGGGAATAACCATTCTCTGCAATCAATGCCTTGCCTATAAGCCTTTTAACTCTCGCTGAGTGGAACAAACTTAATTGAATTGGTATAACTAGTGGCTGTTGAAGCCGTAAACTTCAAAAACTTTGGCTCTAAATTTTTTGCTCTAAACCGAAAGGATCATCAACAGAGTATGAAGGCTCGGTAAACCAAACCGCTCCTTGTTCACCCATGTAAAAATGATCTTCTAACCGAATACCAAATTTCCCCGGAATAACTAGCATAGGCTCATTACTAAACACCATGCCTTCAGATAATGCTGTTTGAGTACCTCGTACTAAATAAGGCCATTCATGAACATCTAGTCCACAACCGTGACCTGTTCTGTGAGGTAAGCCCGGAAGATCATAATCTGGGCCATAGCCATTCTTGTTAATCACTGTGCGCGCACCATCGTCAACAGCGCCACACGGTGCTCCTAATTGAGCTGCAGCGAAGCCAGCAGCTTGGGCATCTTTTTCAACTTGCCAGGCAAGGCGTTGTTCATCAGTCGCTGCTCCATAGGCATATGTACGGGTAATATCTGAGTTGTAGCCCTGTAGTAAACATCCCGTATCAATGAGTACCCAGTCGTTATCTTGCAATATTTGTGGATCTTTAACGCCATGTGGGAAAGAGGTTGCCAAGCCAAATAAAACAATACAAAAAGAAGAGCCTGATGCGCCAACACGTTTATGGGCTTCATTGATAAAATGAGTAACCTCGGTTGTGCTAATACCTGGGCGCAATATACGAGCGGCTGCTTTATGCACTTCAATGGTCATATTTTTCGCTCTTTGCATTAAAGCAATTTCAGCTGTCGATTTGATTTGACGACATGATGCTGAAATATCGGCACCATTAGTAAATTCAAAACATGGTGCTGCTTTACGTAAACCATCGAAAATAAAAAAAGCTGAAGATTCATCAATAGCTACTTTGCCTTGAGTAAAGCCCATGTTGGCTAAAAGGTTAGCAAATAACTGATAGGGGCTTTCATCTTCATGCCAGCCATTATAGCTACCTTGAATTAGCATGTTGTCGCGCAATGAGCCTTCTTCAAAATGGGGAGCGATAAAGGCTAAATTACCTTCAACAGGTAAAATCGCGCCGACCATACGTTCTGATTTGTACCATTTCAAGCCAGTAAAATAATGCAAATTTGTGCCAGCATCTAAATATAGCGCGCATACACCTTGTTCACGCATAAATTGCTGCGCTTTGTTAATACGTGCTTGAAACTCTGCTTCACAAATTGCAGTAACGTCTGTTGTCATATCAGATAATTTATTAAGCTCTATTTTAATAGTAGAGCCACCAACACCAATAGTCATAATCAAAACCTTAAGATTGTATACAATATATAAGTATCATAACAAAGCTTTTAATGATGTACAATTACGTTTGAACTGTATATTATTACAGTGTGTTTATTTGGGGGAAGAGAAGACTATTATGGATTTATTTGAACAAGTATTAGTTGAGCCAATCAATATTTTACCAAAAGATGGGATGGTTAATTATCACGGTGAAATAATGTATCTAGATGAGTCAGATTTTTATTTTAATGCCTTACTGAATGAAATTGATTGGCGTTGTGATCAGGCTGTTATTTTTGGAAAGCACATTAAAACTAAACGAAAAGTCGCATGGTATGCCGATCATCCTTTTAATTATACTTACTCAAATATCACTAGGCATGCCTTGTCTTGGACACAAAACTTACTTGCTTTAAAAACGTTGGTGGAGCTACAGACAAGTGAAACCTATAATTCTTGTTTGCTTAATTTATATCATAGCGGCGAAGAAGGGATGGCTTGGCATAGTGATGGTGAAACAGATCTTAAAGAAAATGGTGCTATTGCTTCTTTAACATTTGGCGCTACGCGAAAATTTGCTTTTAAACACAAGAAAAGTAAAGAAGTCGTTTCGCTAATGTTAAAGGCAGGAAGTTTATTAGTGATGAAAGATGTAACCCAAAAACATTGGCTGCACCGTTTACCGCCAACAAAAAAAGTTTTGGAACCAAGGATAAATTTGACCTTTAGAACGATTGAATAAGATAAAGAGAATTTACTCATTTTATTGTAAACTCTCTTAACTTAATCGTTGCAACCAGCATTCAGGTAAAATAAGAAGCGTTAGGACCCTCCAGCGTCATAATTACAATGCTGTTTTTGTAATGCAGCTTCTGCATGAAGATGGGAGTGCATAACCGCATCTAAATGCACCTTTTCTTGCTTAGGTATGTGTTCAATAGCCTCTTCAAGCGCAAGGGTTAAAAAGTCACTAGCTAAACAATTCAAATCTCGATTATATTCTGATGCTATCGTTTCTAGTTCATTAAATAAATGAGTAGGAATAGGGATATTTACAAGCTTAACTTGAGAGCTAGCTATATCACAGTGGGCACTGTCTGCATGCTTTTCATCACAAAGTTTTTCAATTAATTGGATTATTTTCGTTTTCATGGGGTCTCTCCCTAAAATATGTTAACTTTTTAGGTATAGACAGAAAAAATGTTTTTGTACAGTATATGTTTTGATTGAATTTTGAGCAGGGTGCGTTGGGTAGTATTTGTAAGTTTGTTAGTAAAGATAGGTATCGTTGCGAAAATAAAAAAGCAGTAAGAGACATTTTAGTTGTCTCTTACTGCTTATATAGCGGTAGCGGGGTAAATATTACCTAAAACGAAAGCAAGTTAAATATGAATATTCTCATCTGAGAACTTAATCTCAACACCGTCTATATCCGCTAGTTCAACTAAGCTTTGAATATAAGCTTGAATAGCCAGATGAGATGCACTGTTAATTAAGTATCCACGCACTTTATCACTGACCATGTCGTAATCTAGCTGCTTACCGTCAATTTTACGGTTAATATTCACTACATGAAAACCATAACGAGATTCAATAGCTTTATCGCTTAAACCTTCTGATAATGGCATTAATTGGCGTTCAAATTCAGGTACGGTTTGGCCTTTACTTAACTGACCTAAGTTGCCACCATTTTCTTTTGAAGGACAAGCCGAATATTCTTTAGCAAGTGCAGCAAAACTTGATGATTCGCCATTTTTTTGTTCTTGCTGTAGTTGTGAAATAATGACTTTGGCATTACTTCCTGCCGCATCACGGCCTTCAATATCATCTTTGGCAGCAGCAAGTAAAATATGATCAACTTCCATTAATGGCATGGTCATAAATTTTGCTTTGTTGTTATCAAAGTAGCGCTGGCATATATCTTCGTTAGGTGCATCGTAGCTAATATTGCTTTCAACAAGTTTCTGCATTGCTTCTTCGTCATTAGACGTATCAAGGCCTTGTTTTTTGGCTTCATCAATAAGTAATTGGCGCACAACTAAAGCTTGGCCTGCTTGCTGTACTACAACATTAAAATTTTCATTAGGATGATATTGTAACTCGTTGGCTAAGTCTTGTTCTGATATTGCAACGCCGTTAACCGTGATTACTGGTAATTGGTCTATTGATGGAGTCGTTGGTTCGTTTGTACCACATGAACTGCTCATAATTGTATTACTCTCTTATATACAGCAAGGCTGCAAAAATTGCTTGTTAAATAAATATGGGTAAATAGCCTAAACACAAGTGATTTAGCGATATTTATTCTTTGACTAAGTGGCGATTTCTAGTAAAAAATCGCCACTTAAATAATAATAATCTACGTTTTTATTTAGATTATTAGCGTTGACGAACTAGCTGATAATTACGAGCAAAGTACTTAACTGGTACGCTGATCACATGAACTAAACGTGTGAATGGGAATACCAATAACATGGTTAAACCTACAAATATGTGTAGCTTGTAGATTATGCCCACAGTGGTCATTGCTTCAGCTGCTTGTAAACCTTGTAACGTAGCAATACTTTGTGCCCAATCGCCAAGTAAAACCATTACCGAGCCGTCTAAGTGACTCATAGAAGCAAAGATAGTCAATAAACCAAGTATTAATTGTACAAGTAATAACACTAAGATAAAGATATCTGAGGTTTTAGATACTGCACGCACTCTTGGGTTTGTTAAGCGACGTTTAAGCAGCATAACTAAGCCGACTAAACAGATAACACCAAAGAAACCACCACTTACCATTGCTAATAACTGCTTGTTAGCTGTTGAAATAAAAGCATGGTAGATAGCGTGTGGCGTTAATAAACCAACAAAGTGACCACAAAGTACAAAGATAATACCAATGTGGAATAAGTTACTCGCTAAGCGAAAGCCTTTTTGATCTAATAGTTGGCTAGAATCAGCTTTCCATGAATATGGTTCGCGGTCATATCTGATCCAAGAACCAATGAAAAGCACGGCAATAGCAATGTAGGGATAAATCCCAAATAGTAAAAAATTTAAATTTGACATAATATTTCTTCCTTACAGTCCTTGCACTTGTGCAGCATCTGCATCGTGCCATTTGATCGGTACTTGATGAACAGTATTTGGATCGAGTGAATGTTGAGATTGTTGTACACCTGATGATGATGGGCATTCGCCTACCATTGGATCATCAAAACGTATTTCTTTATCTTCCCATTCCTTATCGATAGCTTCGACTGTATCGTCTCGCTCTTCTGCTTTCACAGCCTCGCTAATTTCAGCTCGTTCCTCGAGGTTAACCTCTTGGCCTGAAATTTCGATTAGTGAATCAAAAAGTACCGAGTAATAGCATTCTCTATCTATCAAACGTTCCGACAGCATGGTCATTAAGTGACAAATATCGCCAAGCCATTCTTCAATGTACTCAGGTGTTTGCTCACTTAAAAATTCCAAGTATAACGGAATGTAATCCGGTAACTGCGATGAATTAACTTCAAAACCATTGGTCTTATAAACATTCATTAAATCTACCATTGCTTGACCACGATCACGAGATTCGCCGTGTACGTGTTCAAACAATAATAAAGATAATGCACGGCCACGATCAAATAATAGATCGTAGCTTTCTTGTGCATCAAAAATGTCTCTAGTGGTCAGTTGTTCGATAAAATCAAGCAACTGAGTACGGTTTTGATTAGTCAATTCCTCGGTTTGTTCAACAATAGCTTTTAATTCATCTTTGGCGGCAAACATTTCCGCGGTTGGATAATCAAGCAATCTTGAAATAACTTTAAGAATTAACATAATTATCTCCTAACCTACATTAACGGTTTTGATAACGTCACGCTTAGCAACTTTTTTGCCACCAAACATGTTGACGCCATTTTGACCATCGCTACAGCCGTTACCGAAAGTGAAACCACAACCAGATTTTTCGCCGTAAGCTTCTGGTACGTTCATTTCACGCTTACCTGAAGGAATAACAAATCTGTCTTCGTAGTTAGCAATCGCTAAGTAACGATACATTTCATCTGCTTGCTTTTTAGATAAACCAGCATCTGCTAATACTTGTAAATCTTCAACACCTTCTACATTCTCGGCACGTTTGTAAGCACGCATTGCAAGTAGGCGTTCAAGAGCACGAGCTACAGGCTCTTCATCACCAGCAGTCAATAAGTTAGCTAAGTATTTAAGTGGAATACGTAGTGCACGGATATCTGGAATAACGCCAGCTTTACCAATAGTCGCTAAGTTACCTGACTCAACAGCGCTATTAATAGGGCTAAGCGAAGGTACATACCAAACCATAGGTAAGGTGCGGTATTCAGGATGTAATGGCAATGCCAATTTCCAATCAATCGCTAATTTGTAAACTGGTGATTTTTGTGCAGATTCAATTACTGAATCAGCAATACCATCTTTACGTGCTTGCGCAATAATCGCAGGATCGTTTGGATCAAGGAATACTTCCAGTTGCTTCTCATAAAGATCAGTTTCAGATGGAGTTGAAGCCACCTCTTTGATCTTGTCAGCATCATATAAAATAACGCCTAAGTAACGGATACGACCAACACAAGTTTCAGAACAAACCGTTGGCATGCCAGCTTCAATACGTGGGTAACAGAAAATACACTTTTCTGACTTACCTGATTTCCAGTTGTAGTATATTTTCTTATACGGACAACCAGAAATACACATTCTCCAACCACGACATTTCTCTTGGTCAATTAAGACGATACCATCTTCTTCACGCTTATAAATAGCGCCAGACGGACAAGAAGCCACACAAGCAGGGTTTAAACAATGTTCACATAAACGCGGTAAATACATCATGAATGTATTTTCAAATTCACCGTACATTTGTTTTTGCATGTTATCGAAGTTTTTGTCTTTAGAGCGTTTTTCAAACTCAGTACCAAGAATTTCTTCCCAGTTAGGACCCCATTCGATTTTTTCCATACGTTTACCAGAAATAACAGAGCGCGGACGAGCCGTTGGCTGATGTTTTACTTCTGGGGAAGTATGCAAATGCTGATAATCAAAATCGAACGGTTCATAGTAATCGTCGATTTCTGGCATATTGGGGTTAGCAAAAATATTCGCTAACACACGATATTTACCACCAATTTTTGGTTCAATGTTGCCATCAGATTTACGAATCCAACCGCCATTCCATTTGTTTTGATCTTCCCAGTCTTTCGGGTAACCAATACCAGGCTTAGTTTCAACATTGTTGAACCAAGCATATTCAACGCCTTCACGTGACGTCCATACGTTTTTACATGTAATTGAACAAGTATGACACCCTATACACTTATCAAGGTTAAGTACCATACCTATTTGAGAACGAATTTTCATTGGTTACTCCTTAAGCTTCATCTGGGTTAGTTGGTAAAGGACGCGGTAACTTTTCAGTGTTGCCAGCTTCATAGCCGTCATCATCTAACCAGTCAATCTTATCCATCTTACGAACCACAACCATTTCATCACGGTTACAACCTACTGTACCGTAGTAGTTGAAGCCCCAAGCTTGTTGTGCATAACCACCAATCATATGAGTTGGCTTCATAAGTACACGCGTTACTGAGTTATGGTGACCACCACGAGTACCGGTCATTTCTGAACCAGGCACGTTAACAATACGTTCTTGTGCGTGATACATCATAGTCATACCAGGCATAACACGTTGAGAAACTACAACACGACAAGCAATTGCACCGTTAGCGTTAAAGACTTCAACCCAATCGTTATCTTCAATACCTGCGTCTTTAGCATCATCTTCACTCATCCAAATAATTGGACCACCGCGAGATAGTGTAAGCATTAACAAGTTATCAGAGTAAGTGCTGTGAATACCCCATTTTTGATGTGGAGTGATCCAGTTCAATACGATTTCTTTATTACCGTTTGGCTTAGAGTTCTTAACTATCTCTGTTGTTTTAGTATCAACAGGTGGACGGTAAGACATTAATTGCTCACCAAACGCTTGCATCCACTTATGATCTTGATAGAACTGCTGACGACCTGTTAGCGTTCTCCAAGGCACAAGCTCATGCACGTTAGTGTAACCAGCAGTGTAACTTACATGTTCATCTTCTAAACCAGACCAAGTTGGAGAAGAAATGATCTTACGTGGTTGTGCTTGCACATCACGGAAGCGAATTTTCTCGTCTTGTTTTGGTAAAGCTAAATGCGTATGGTCACGACCAGTAAACTCACTTAATGCAGCCCATGCTTTAACAGCTACAGCACCGTTAGTTTCAGGTGCAAGCGTTAAGATAGTTTCACAAGCATCAATCGCATTTTCAATTTGTGGGCGACCTTCACTAATGCCTTCATCTGTTACGCGGTGGTTTAAATCACCTAATAACATGATTTCGTCATTTGTTTTCCAGTTAATACCTTTACCGCCATTACCTGCTTCATCTAGTGCAGGACCAAATGAGGTAAATTTTTTGTAAGTATTAGGGTAATCACGTTCAACAACAACCATATTTGGTGCTGTTTCACCTGGAATTAAGTCACATTCGCCTTTTTTCCAATCTTTTACGTCAAAAGGTTGAGCAAGTTCGCCAGCAGTATCATGTAGCATAGGAACAGTAACAAAATCTGTTTCTTCGCCTAAATGACCAACACATACTTCTGAGAACTTCTTAGCAATACCTTTGTAGATCTCGAAATCTGATTTTGCTTCCCATGCAGGATCAACTGCTGTTGATAATGGGTGAATAAATGGATGCATATCTGAAGTATTCAAATCATCTTTTTCATACCAACAAGCAGTAGGTAAGATTATATCTGAGTACATACAGGTAGAAGACATACGGAAATCTAAAGTGGTTACAAGGTCAAGTTTACCTGTAGCGCCTTTATCAACCCACTCAGCTTCTTCTGGTTTTATGCCGCCAATAACGCCATTATCTTCGTGTAAAACACTTTGTCTTTCAGCACCTAAAAGGTACTTAAGCATGTACTCATGTCCCTTACCGGAAGAACCAAGTAAGTTAGAACGCCAGATAAACATGTTACGTGGGAAGTTTTCTGGAGCATCTGGTGCTTCAGAAGCAAATTTGATATCACCTGATTTAAGCTGTTGTACAGCATACTCTTTTGGTTCCATGCCAGCAGCTTTTGCATCTTTAGCTAAATGAAGTGGATTCATGTTTAACTGAGGAGCAGACGGTAACCAGCCCATACGTTCAGCACGGATGTTGTAATCAAGCTGATGCTCTTGGAATTGAGATTTATCTGCTAAAGGAGATAAAACTTCATGCATACTTACTTTTTCATGACGCCATTGCGAAGAATGGTTGTAGAAGAAAGAAGTACCATTCATTTGACGTGGTGGCTTAGACCAATCCAAACCAAATGCTAGTGGCTGCCAACCTGTTTGTGGACGAAGTTTTTCTTGACCAACATAATGTGACCAACCGCCACCAGACTGACCAACACAACCACACATCATAACCATGTTGATAAGGCCACGATAGTTCATATCCATGTGATACCAATGGTTCATTGCCGCACCAACGATGATCATGGCTTTACCACGAGTTTTGTCAGCAGTTTCAGCAAATTCACGCGCAATTTTAATTACTTTTGAACGTGGTAAACCTGTGATTTTTTCTTGCCAAGCTGGCGTACCAGGAATATCTTGGTCGTAGTCTGATGCAACGTTACCGCCACCTAAACCACGGTCAATACCATAGTTAGCCATCATTAAATCGTAAACTGTCGCAACTAAGTATTCTTTACCGTCAGCACCAGTAATTGTTTTACTTGGTACGTTACGTACTTGAATCTCGTCTTGGTCACAACCTGCCCAGGCGCTGTTAGTGTTATTAGCAGCAAAGTTAGGGAAAGCAACTGGTGATACATCGCCACCAATTTGAGACAATTGAAGTTTAGTTTCAGCACCTGATGTACCTTCACGCTCTTCAATGTTCCACTTGCCTTTTTCACCCCAACGATAACCAATAGAGCCAGTAGGAGAAACAAATTCGTTTGAGTTTTCATCAAAGCCAACAGTTTTCCATTCAGGATTGTTTTCTTGGCCTAAATCACCTGCTAAATCACTAGCACGTAAGAAACGTGTTGATACGAAAGAGTTATCATCATGTTTATCTAATACCACCAACATTGGAAAATCGGTATATTGACGAACATAATTAGTGAAATATTCACTTGGATTTTCTAAATGGAATTCTTTTAAGATAACATGACCAAAAGCCATGCCTAATGCAGCATCAGTACCCTGTTTAGGATTCAACCATTCATCAGTAAGTTTTGAAACTTCTGCATAATCTGGTGTGATTGATACTGTTTTAGCACCTTTATAACGAACTTCTGTGAAGAAATGCGCATCAGGCGTACGTGTTTGAGGAATATTAGAACCCCAAGCAATGATGTAGTTTGAGTTATACCAATCAGCAGATTCAGGAACATCTGTTTGCTCGCCCCAAACCATTGGCGAAGCTGGTGGTAAATCACAATACCAATCATAGAAGCTTAAACATACACCACCAATTAGTGACAAGTAACGAGCACCTGCTGCATAAGAAACCATTGACATTGCCGGAATTGGTGAGAAACCAATAACACGGTCAGGACCATAAGTTTTAGTAGTATATACGTTTGCCGCAGCAATGATTTCGTTTACTTCTTCCCATGAAGAACGAACAAAACCACCTAAACCACGTTTAGATTTGTAAGATTTAGTTTTCGCCTCATCTTCAACAATGCTGCCCCATGCGTCTACAGGATCTTGAGTAGCACGAGCCGCACGCCATAACTTTAATAATGGCTTACGCACTTTAGGGTATTTTAAACGGTTAGCACTATATAAGTACCAAGAATAACTTGCACCACGAGGACAGCCGCGGGGTTCGTGGTTAGGTAAGTCTGGACGAGTACGAGGATAATCAGTTTGCTGAGTTTCCCAAGTGACTAAACCATTTTTAACATAAATTTTCCAAGAACAAGAACCAGTACAGTTTACCCCATGGGTAGAGCGTACGATTTTGTCGTGTTGCCAGCGTTGACGATAGCTGTTTTCCCATTCGCGACTTTCATTGGTGGTATCACCATGTCCGTCACTGAATTCGTCTGTTTTCTTTTTAAGAAACTGCAGACGATCAAGAAAGTTACTCATCTTTATTCTCCGTTGAAGTGTTAACCAAGCTTTGTATTAACTTTGCTCTCTAGCTTGGTAACACCTATTATTAAATTTTTTATGCTGCTCAGTATAAAGAGCTATGGCACATGAGAGCTGACCTAGATCAACTCTTTATAAATAACCTTAAACTTTTTAAGGAATAGTTTACGGGTTATGATGCTCAGCACCTTTACGTAAGTAGAACCACCAATTAACGACGATACATACACCGTAGAAAACGGCGAAACCATATAACGCATTTTCAGGAGTCGTTAATTTGATTTGCTCACCTAACACTTTAGGAATGATAAACGCACCGTAAGCTGCTATTGCAGAAGTCCAACCTAATACCGGACCTGCTTGTTCTTTGTTGAATACCATTGAAATAGTACGGAAAGTTGAACCATTACCAATACCGGTAGCGGCAAATAATATTAAGAACAATACTAAGAATTCTACGAAGTAATCTTGAGGAGTTGCTGAGGCATAAGCTAACTTCATATAGTGAGCAACACCAATAGCACTAGCCACCATCACAAAAGCACAAATTTGAGTCACTTTAGCGCCACCCATTTTATCCGCAATCCAACCGCCAACTGGGCGAATTAACGCGCCAATGAAAGGACCCATCCAAGCGTACATTAAAGCACTTGGGCCAGCAGCGTTAACTATGTCGTGATTCATTACGCCATCAATCATTACATGTTGATAACCAAAGATAACTTTAATTGATAAACCAAAACCGGCAGCAAAGCCTATGAATGAACCGAAAGTCATGGTGTAAATCACACTCATTACCCAGGTGTGGGTATTACCAAAGATTTGATATTGGCGAGAAAGATTTTCTTTAACTTTACCTGGAAATAATTTAAGTAAGAATACGGTTAAAGCAATAACGATAGGCAGTACAATCCACTTACTAATACCAAAGCCAGAGCCACCTACCTTTTCAGGAAGCATTAACCAAAGGCCAAAAATAGCGGTAAGAAAACCAACCAATAACATGCCTGATATCATAGAAAAAGAACCAACTGGGCTTGGTAAGTCAGGGGTGACATGTGATGCTTTAATGTTACTCATGCCCATCCAACCAACAGCTGCTAGCGGAATTAAGAATAATAACCAGATGTAACCAGCATTATGAATCCAAGCGTCTGTACCTGCTGGGATTTTACCGATAAGTGTTCCAGAAGTGTTTACTAGCTCCATTGGCTCACCACCGAATAAACCAAAAGTCATCGCTAATGGCACTAGAATTTGCATAGTAGTAACACCAAAGTTACCTAAACCAGCATTTAAACCTAACGCTAAACCTTGTTGTTTTTTCGGGAAAAAGAAAGAGATATTTGACATTGAAGAAGCGAAGTTACCACCACCAAAGCCAGATAAAAGCGCAAGTACTTGGAACACCCAAAGTGGTGTGTTCTTGTCTTGCAAGGCAATACCGGCGCCGATAGCTGGAATCATCAATAATGCGGTAGTAAACACAATGGTATTTCTACCACCAGCTAAGCGAATAAAGAAGGAGCTGGGAATACGTAGTGTTGCACCCGTAAGGCCGGCAACTGCCATTAAGGTAAATAACTCAGATTTCGCAAAAGGGAAGCCTAAGTTAAGCATTTGAATAGTAATGATGCCCCAGTATAACCATACTGCGAAACCACATAATAGGCTTGGGATTGAGATCCAAAGGTTGCGATTAGCAATCTTTTTTCCTTCACTATCCCAAAACTTGGGATCTTCTACATCCCACTTTTGAATATCTGACATTGTGTTACTCCAACTTATCAGTAATTTTTAGTTTTATTTCAGTTGAATAAACTGAAATGATGATTAATGTTGCGTTCGTGCTTTCAATTTTCTGATCTTAAAATAGCAGCAGAAAACTTTGGCTAATTGATCTGGATCAAGCTGACCGTCAACTACGTTAGTGTTTAAAAATCATCTACCACTAAAGTGGTATTTTTATTACTCTGTATGTGTTTGTAAATAAAGTGTTTTAATTTTTATGATATTTATATTGGTAGCTAAAAAGGGAGATGTGACTATTTGGTGGTAGTTATACCCGCTTCACTTGAAGATGCATGATTCAGCTGGAATTAGAAACGTCTTTAGGCAAGGCATTGATTGAAGATAATGGTTGTTCCCTTGTCGAAATCAATAACGCAGCAGAAAGCGTTTCTAAACCAGCCCTATGGGGATGACTGAGCAAAACATGCTCATCGTTACATCTGTTTTTAATGGAACAACCATTAATAAAAAGATGCGCCTTAATCATGATCCGCTGAGATATCCTGAAACGAGTATCTTCAAGTGGAGCGGGTATATCATTGTGCTTGCACTTTGTGATAGAAACTCTGTATGCTTTCTTTCTATTATTTACTCTTATGTACAATAATCATGAATAATTTCCGTGAATCTAGCTCTTCATTAATTGCGCGTGCAGGGCAAATAATGGCAGTCATCATTACCTTGGGGTTAGTGAGTATGATCTCCTCCATACTCGTCACCGAAAGTCTTAATGGTGATGCCGCACAAATTAATGATGCAGGTGCATTGCGCATGCAAGCGATAAGAATTTCTAGAGCATATTATGCTGATATCAGCCCTAATAAAGCACAGGTAAAAGCCGAAATTCATGACTTTAATATTCGTCTATCGCATTTATTGCTAGGGAAAGTACTTGATGGTGAGCACAAAAAAACTGATTTTTCTGAGGTTGAATTACAGTATCAAAAGATTTTATCATTATGGCAACAGGTCAATGAGCACAGTTTAAAAATAGAACATTTAAATAGAGAACAATTAAATCAACAAGCAGAGAAGCTCGATCATTTTGTGGTGAAATTGAATTATTTAGTGTCTTTATTACAGCTTGAATCAGAAAAAAAATTGAGCTTGTTGCGACTCATTCAAGGAATATCATTACTCTCGGTTTTAGCCGTTGCTAGCGTGGTATTAGTTAAACTAAATAGAAAACTAATAGTTCCATTAAAGCAATTGGTTAAAGTTTCAGAGCAAGTAGGAAAGGGAAATTTTGAAGTTAGAGCCATTTATAACGAAAATAATGAATTAGGCGTTTTAGCTAGTGCTATTAATCAAATGTCGGCTGAATTAAAATTGACCTATCAAGATTTTGAGCACAGAGTTGATGATAAAACCTGTGCACTTACTCGCAGCAACCAATCATTAGATTTACTCTATCGTGCAGCACGAAACTTGGCCGGCTACACGTTATCAGAACAAGAAAGTGCTACTTTTCAAATTAATCATCTTATTTTTGAAGAATTAGAACAACTGATTGGCACAGGTAAAATTAGCGTTAGTATTGATGACAGTAAACAGAATAATTTAGTGATCGATATTATCAACAGTAAAAATACCACTATTGATAAACTTTGTTTTAATTATCATAAGTTTCCTTTAGAAAAACAAAGCTTGCTCTTTGGTTATTTATTGTGGGAAATACCGAAAAAAACAATGGTTAATGATTGGCAAAAGCAAATATTACAAGGCATGGCTGATATTATTGCGACAGCGATTGAACTTGATCAAAAAAGAAGCAGCGAAAAACGATTAGTTATTGTAGAAGAGAGAGCGGTTATTGCGCGCGAGCTTCATGACTCTTTAGCGCAATCGTTATCGTATTTAAAAGTACAAATGAGTTTGTTAACCAGGAAAATGCAAAAGCAATTACCGCAAGAGCAAGTGGAAGAAACAATTAATGATATAAAAGAAGGACTTAATAATGCATACCTTCAGTTAAGAGAATTATTAACAACGTTTCGATTAAAGCTTGATGATCCGGCCATTAAAAATGCGTTATTAGGCACAGTCACTGAGTTTAGTGCAAAGTGCCAACATCGTATTGAGTTTACTTATCAATTACCGGCAAATTACCTTAATGCTAACCAAGAAATTCATCTATTACAAATAGTGCGAGAAGCGTTATCAAATGTACATAGGCATGCTAAAGCAACGTTAGCTGGTGTTGATATTTCTTTAAAAGAGAATAAGGTGGTAGTGCAAATATGGGATAATGGTATAGGTTTACCAACATCAATTTCTAAGCATGGTCACTTTGGTGTAGACATTATGACTGAGCGGGCTATATCATTGAATACCAAGGTTCATTTGAGCGCTAGAGCTGAATCAGGAACATTGGTTAGTTTTGAATTTAGTCATTAAACTATAGTTTCGAGCTGTTAGTATCGAGTGACGAAAAAAGAAGAAAAGAGAATATGAAGCAAGCCAGTATTTTATTAGTTGATGATCACCCGATGTTACGCAAAGGGGTTGCACAACTTATTTCCCTAGAAGATAACCTTAACGTGGTAGGTGAAGTTAGTTCTGGTGACGAAGCCATTTCTTTTGCGGTTGAAAATATGCCTGATTTGATTTTGCTTGATCTTAATATGAAAGGGTTAAGTGGTATTGAAACCTTAAGTGCCCTTAAGCGAGCGAATATACCGTCGAAAGTAGTTATTTTCAGTGTTTCAGATAACGAAACTGATATTTTACAAGCGTTGAAATTTAATGCTGATGGTTATTTACTAAAAGACAGTGAACCAGAAGTGTTAATTGAAAAAATTAATCATGCTATTACCGGTGAGTTTGTTATTAGTGAGCCGTTGACACAAATTTTAGCTAAATCACTCAGGCCACAAAACACGGTGAATGTGATTGGTAGCTTAACTCAGCGTGAAATTGAAAACCTCAAGCTTATTGCTGGCGGAAAAAGCAATAAAGAAATAGCTAGAAACTTAGGAATTACAGAAGCTACAGTTAAAGTTCACAATAAAAATTTATTTAAAAAACTAGGTTTAAAAAGTCGTGTGGAAGCTGCTATGTGGGCAGTAGAGCATAAAGTTAATCATTAATTAGCGTCACCAGCAGAGTGTTTTTAGCAAGGAGCCTAAGTTTAAGTGCGATTTTTCAAAACCATTTCAATGATAGTTGTAGCCTTATTCGCTATTTTTTTAATCATTTATAGTGCTCGAATCTCTGTTATAAAAAATCTCGCAGAAGAGCAACTTAGCTTATACCAGATAAAAGTTAACTGTCTGGATATCAGCCTTGCGAGCAATATGGCCATTATGGTCGATAAATTATGTTTGCAAAGCGCTAAAGCCGATATTGAAATAGTTGATATGGACTTACAATGGCAGTATTTTCCGCAATTTAAGATAACCAGTGTTGGTGTTAAGCTAGCAAAGGTTATAGGTACAAAGCATTTACTTTCTAGTTTAAGTCTTAATCCTCAAAAAGATGAACTGCGTAATGAACATAGCAATAACAAGCAAAATATTAGTCAATTGTTATCAGCAACATTGCAGCCTTATACCAAGCAAATAGAACAATTTCAGCTACCGATAAAAATTAATGTTGCTGAGATTTATTATTTACCTTTTACTGATACAAACAAAGCTGAAACATCAAAAAATTCACGGGTAAGTCAACAACAAATACCTTATACGGCTAGCCTATCCGCTGTAAATAATAGCGTTTATTTTTCATTAAAAAACACCAATAAAATAGAGTTTATTAAGGCCGAATTAAATAAGGGTAGCAGTGAGTCAGGTTTTTCTATTGAGTTATCTAGTGAATTAGGTTTATTAAAAAAATTCGCTGATGCACATCAACTGCCTATAACAGCTGAACTACAAAACTCATTAAATACTAGCGAAATCTCAGGTCGTATCGACACATTAATAGAATACCAAGCTGATTTGCTCAGTATGCAAAATCAATTAACAGATCTTACTGTGGTTGCTGCTAATGGTGTTGGTAGAAGTGGAGCTTTTAAGTTAATGGCTGCTCTTAATTTCGACAGTCAATTTCATTTAAAAGCTTACAAAACTGCCAATAGCACTAACAGTGAAGCATTAAATAAAAACAATCAAGAAATAGCGATAGCATTTACCGGAAAAAATGCCGTATCGCTGGAGTATAGTCAGCCACATTTTACTGCCATGTTAGAGCAGAATAATATTTCCCCTGCCATACACTCATTAATCGCTGATAATCCATTAGCAAAAGTAAACTTTAAACCCAAAGACAATGCGACACTTGCTTTAAAAAGTCAGCAGTTAACTTTAAGTGGTATTGATATTAGTGCTAGTGGTGATAAACGAGTGCACCGCATGCAACTTGATAATATTTCGCTAGATTTTTCCAGTGATAATCTTGCTTTAAATGATGCAGATGATAGCGAGAAAACCGCCACACAAACAACCAATGCATTAACGGTAGATAGCTTTATCATTGATAGCCAACTTAAGTTATCAACTATGGCTAAGTTCACCACTGAGCTGCTTGATTTACATCTAGAAGGATCACTACAAAAAAACGAAAAGCAAATCGAGCTTAACTTAAATGAGAAGTCTTCAATCACGGTAAAAAATATTGTACTAACTCAGCAGCAGGGCAGTTCTGCAGCGGTAACGACCACAACAAAAAATAAAGTTTTGTTAAAGTTGCAGACATTTATTACTACATTAGAAGGTAACATACAGCTAATGGCTGATAACGGCCTAAGCGTGAACGTAAAAGCCCTTAGCCAAGCGTCACAAGTTAGTATTCCAAAAATAGTACAAATAAATTCGTTCGATCTTTTGAGTGAAATTAAAGGCAACTTTGACGACATTTACATTAATGTCACAGCCCGTGCTGACGAGGTAAACCTAGGTAGTATTATTATTGCTGGGCCTGCTCTTTCGCCTAATATAAAAATCACAGCCAATAAATTACAACTTACCGACTTATTGTCATTAAACATTCAATTACCCACTAAAATTGAACTTATTGATGGCTTATTGGATTACAGTGTTTCTGGGCAGTTGGCCGATTGGAACCATATCGAAAAAAGTCTTTTCAGTATTTCAGTCGCATTAATGTCAGTCAGTGGTGAAGTTGATGGCATTTGGATACAAGAGTTAAATTGGCAACAAAGTTTTACTTTGCTCGCAGGTAAAATAGCTACTTTACCCAATGCGACTGAAAACTTAACCGTGGGACTAATTGAAACTCCTACCCCCATTTCAAAGCTTTCAATTAATACTGGCTGGACTTTTAACAAAAGCTTTAAGTTTTCAGCAAATAAGCTTAAAGCGGATGTCTTAGGTGGCAGTTTTTCTATCCCCAAAGTAGTTTGGCCTTTTGAGCATGGCCATTCAGTTAACGTTCAGCTTAATAGTATAGACTTAGAACAAGTACTCGCATTAGATAAAAAGCAAGGTATTGTCGTTACAGGTGATATATCAGGAGAACTTCCTATTACATTTGACGGTGAAAAATATATTATTGAAAATGGTGAGCTGTATAATATTAGCAACGGCCTAATACAAGTAATGAATAATCCGACCGTGGCAGCGTTAAAAGAAAATAATACTCAGTTACAATTGGCATTTGAGGCGTTGCAAAACTTGCATTATCATCAACTTTCTTCTGCAGTATCTATGTCAGATGACGGTTACATGCTATTAGAAACAGTAATAAAAGGTCGCAATCCCGATATTAATAACGATGTGAACCTAAATTTAAACTTGAGCTATGACTTATTAGGTTTGCTTGAATCCATGTCAATAACACAACGTTTTGAAGAAATTATTATTAAAGGTTTACAAAAAAATAAGGAGTAAATATGAGTAAGTTACTCACTGCCGTGTTAGCCATCTTTATAATCAGTGGCTGTACACATAGGGTAGAAGTTAGCGCAAAAGAACCGATTACGATTAATTTAAATTTAAAAATTGATCATGAAATCAAGGTAAAAGTAGATAA
>Ga0105355_10000785_pt1 | contig 29515 bp, 26 predicted proteins | sample GOMGulsemesocosm_2_FD_83508 | JGI IMG/M metagenome (GOLD analysis project Ga0105355, IMG submission 83508) | Methane-oxidizing microbial communities from mesocosms in the Gulf of Mexico - GOM9C Gulf of Mexico | ecosystem: Environmental > Aquatic > Marine > Cold seeps | place: Gulf of Mexico...
ATTTCACCACCCGGGCTTAGGGTGGAGGCGCGGGTCGGAATCGAACCGGCGTAGACTGAGTTGCAGTCAGCTGCATAGCCACTTTGCTACCGCGCCTTAAACCTAAAAACTTCTTGGTGCAATGAGTAATTGGAGCGGGAAACGAGGTTCGAACTCGCGACCCCAACCTTGGCAAGGTTGTGCTCTACCGCTGAGCTATTCCCGCTTATCAACTACTACCCCTTAAACCTAACAATTGCTGCTTGATTCAAGGAGCCGCTATTTTAGCGATCTGCCTTACAGAGTCAAGGAGGTTTGGGAAGAGTTTGTCAGTTATTCAAAAATTGTTTCACCAAGCGGTTAAAGGTGTCAGGTTTTTCGCTGTGTAACCAATGTCCGGTACCGCTAATGGCCTTCATTTTGGCAGCAGGAAACAACTGCATTATGTTGTCTTTATATTGGTTTTGAATATAGGCCGAGTCACTGCCCTTAAGAAAAAGTGTTGGGCCAGTGAAGGGGACACCTGCCGGTGCTTCAGCCATTGTCTGGTAGTGATCAACAATGGCTTGCAGGTTAAGACGTAATTTGTAGTCGCCGGATTTAGTGCGGTATAGGTTCTTTAAAAGAAAAGCCCGCACAGGTGCTTCTTTGATATGTTGCGCTAGTAATTCATCGGCCAGCTTTCGTGATAACAGGGTAGATTTTGCCAGTAATTGTAAACCTTCCAGTGCCGGGTTGTGGTGACGCGGGTAAGTGACAGGCGCTATATCAGCAATAATAAGTTTGTGTACACGTTCGGGGTGATTTAATGCCAGTTGCATGGCGGTTTTTCCACCCATGGAATGGCCGATTAAATGAGCCTGCTCGATGCTCTTTTCATCCATAAATTCAATGACATCAGCAGCCATGCAGGCGTAGCTCATTTCATTATCATGGAGTGATAAGCCATGATTGCGTAGATCAAGCTGATAGGTGGTAAAGTCACTGGCAAGGGCTTTTGCTGTATTGGCAAGGTTACTGAGTGAGCCAAACAGACCGTGCAGCAGGATTACCGCTGGAGCTGAGCTTTGAGGTACACCCCGTTGCACAAAATTGAGTTTCATTAGGTAGGACTCATTGATATTATCGCCATCCTTCAAAGGTTGGAGACATGTATTGGTTTCCTGTCGTTAACGATAACAAAAAAGTGGCCTCTTAATGGATCCTATTTTTTATTACATCGTACTGGTGATAACAGGCCTGATCGCTGGTGTGATCAATACACTGGCCGGTGGAGGCTCGAACCTAACAGTGCCTGCACTAATGATGGTAGGCATGCCAGCCGATGTGGCCAATGCCACAAACCGCCTGGGCGTGGGCTTACAGTGTGTGGTGGGCGTGCGGGGTTTTAAACGGCACGACAAGCTGGATCTAACCGATGCATTACCGATTGTGGCGATGACATTGGGTGGTGGCTTGGTAGGCGCGTTGGCCGCTTCTTATTTGCCAAATACTTACCTTAAGCCAGTGTTGCTGGGTTCGATGGTGACGATGGCTCTGATTATTCTGATTCGACCTTCGCTGGTGTTGCCGGAGGAGGGCGAGCCAGTGCGCTTGTTAAGTGAGCGGCCGCAGGCAAAGTGGATTCTATTTGTTGCCGGTATTTACGGCGGTTTTGTGCAGGCGGGTGTGGGCTTTATGTTGATTGCTGCGATTGCCGGTAGCCTTCGTTATGATCTGGTGCGTACCAATGCGTTGAAGATGCTATGTACCATTGGTTTTACCTTTGTGGCGTTATCGGTATTTATAGTGCGAGGACAGGTAGAGTGGATTCCTGGTCTGGTGCTGGCGTGCGGCACTATGTTAGGCGCACATTACAGTGTTAAATTGGCAATCAAAGTCAGTCAGAAAGCATTGAAGTGGTTTTTGTTTGTGATGACACTGTTTGCCTGTGGTGCTGCGATGTTGTCGTAATGCGTTAAGTTCTTGTTAAAAAATAGACATAAAAAAGGCCGTTGCAGTTAATCAGTGCAACGGCCTTTTTTGTTTGGCTGTGTGGCGGGTTTTAACTGACCACGGTTAGATCTTCGTCAGCGCCTGACGTACCGAGGCCAGCTTCACACAGGTAACAAAAATGTCCATGGCGGTGTTAATGTCTTCCAGGCTTGGGAAGGATGGCGCCAGACGAATATTGTTATCCTGCGGGTCATTGCCATAGGGGAAGGTCGCACCAGCTGGTGTGAGTTTTACGCCGATGTCAGCGGCCAGGCGAACCACTTCTTTAGCCAGACCAGGACGGGTATTAACCGAGACAAAGTAGCCACCTTCGGGAGATTCCCATTTGGCCAGTTCGTTGTCGTCGAAAGCCTTTTGAAGGTGCTCGAGAACCGCTGCGAAGCGTGGGCGCAGTAGCTCGGCATGTTTGTCCATGTGAGACTTAAGCGCGTCCAGATTGGGCAGAAAGCGCATGTGGCGCAACTGATTAACTTTGTCGGGGCCGATCAATGATGCGCCCAGACGTTTTTTGAATTCCTTGAGGTTGGCCCCTGAGGCTGCCATAAAGGCAATGCCTGCGCCTGCAAAGGTGATTTTTGAAGTCGATGCGAACTGTAAAATGGTGCTTTGAGTGCCATATTTGTGGCACAGCTCCATAATGTTGGTCAGTTGTGGTGCGTTATCTGATAGCTCATGAACAGCGTAAGCATTATCCCAAAAGATACGGAAATTAGAGCTGGTCAGTTTGCCCAGTTGGGCGATACGGTCAACCACTTCGTCACTGTAAACAATGCCGGTTGGATTTGAGAAACGAGGTACGCACCAGATGCCCTTGATGTTGCGGTCATTACGGATCAACTCTTCGACTTGATCCATGTCCGGGCCTTCGCTGGTCATTCTCACCGGCACCATTTCAATGCCAAGATCTTCACAAATAGTGAAGTGGCGATCATAACCGGGGGCGGGGCATAGACATTTTATCTGGCCTTCGCTTTGCCATGCTGTGCCGGGGCCTTCAGGGCCGAACAGGAAAGCAAAGGTCATCGCCTGACGCATCATAGTGAGACTGCTGTTGCCGCCGGCGATGATTTCATCGAGCGATACGCCGAGTAAATCCGCGCCTAGTTGGCGTGCTTCTTCAATACCTTCGAGGCCACCGTAATTACGCGTGTCGCTGCCATTAAGGGATAGATAATCACCGTCCAGAATGCCATCAAGACAGTTGGATAAATCCAGCTGTTGGGAAGAGGGTTTGCCGCGTGTCAAATCCAGGTTCAACTGCTGATCTTTTAATTCAGCATAACGGGAAGTTAATTCGGATTCCCATTGTTGCAGCTGTTCTTTGCTGGCCTGATTGAGTTGCAAGGCGTTTTTCTCCACGTGAACGGTTGGGGTCAAATAGTTGGCAAAATGCGCTGCATTATAAAGCCTATAGCGCCTGACAAGAAAGTGGATTGAGCTAATAAATTTGTTATCAATCAACCAGTTTTAGTACTTAGCGCCATTTTTTTGAGTCATATCAAATAGACGTTGGTTTTTCTGGTGTTCAAGATCATAATTTAGCAGGTACGGTTTTCAAAAAAATAAAGATAATAATCTGGGGGCTAGTATGGATAAATTATGTCGGAGCATAGCGGTCTGTCTGTTGGCCGTAAGTTACTCCCTTGGCGTGCAGGCATTTGAAGGTGTCAAAGTTGCCATTGGTAGTGGGGGAAGCTCAACGGATGCCTACCAAGTGGCGTTGTTATCGGATTTTGGACAGACTTTTTTCAACGGCCGTGTAAAGCAGTATTGGGAATTTGGCTATAGTCGCTGGTCGTCAGACATGGGGCCTAATAAAGATCTAGACGTAATTAATATTAACCCTGTTTTTACCTATGAGTTTGGTTCGCCAGATCAGGCATATGTACCTTACATCGATTTCAGTATTGGTATTGCTTACATGTCGGATATTACTATCGCCGACAAAAAACTTGGGCAGCGCTTCCAGTTTGATGACCGCCTTGGCTTTGGTGCGCGCTTCGGAAGCGAAAAACGTCATGATGTAGCGTTAAACTTGCGCCATGTGTCCAACGCGGGTCTTGCTAGCGACAATGCAGGTTTTAATGTTGTTAGCGTGGCCTATAGTTATCGATTCTAACGTTGTTTTTTGAAGGCAGGATCGAGCAGGCTATTAGTCCTGATCCTGTTTCTTTAATATTCTCCTAGTGCGTGCTGCTTCTGACAGACGTAATCCATCCTCGCTAGCTACTAATGATTTATGCCCTTTTGAGCGCAATTTGATGAAGACGGCAATATTAGTTTGTAATGCGTCGTAGCCTCGTAAATATGTCCTGTTTAGTTGATGTTAGGTATCTTCGCAACAATTCCGCTATCGTCTTTTGGTAGCGGAAAGCATGATTTTGAAAGTCGATTGAAAGATATGTATCTGATTGGAATATATGTTTCTGAGCGTGAAATCCCCCAAGGTAAGCAGCGCCGACAACGGGGGGTGCGAATTGCATTAAAAAGTACCTTTTTTGTACTCGGTAGGATGCGGTAATGATGTGGGATTAAATATCTTGTCAGTAAAATTTACATGTAGCTCTTGTGTAGTTCACAAATACTGGCTTAAGCTAAAAAAGGATTGGCGTCAGATTTTACTTGTCGATCAGCTCGGTTATTCGGTATTTTAATTAGGATTTTGATGGGTTGGCGTCTATATAAACGTCAGCATTGTATTTTTTTGTGTCTTTCAAATGGCGAGTGGATCCGAGGCTATCAGCTCAGGAACCAATTCTCGGTACAGCAGTTAAATTGTGTAAGGAAGTAGACGAATCACATGGGTAAGTCTTTAGTTATTGTTGAGTCACCAGCAAAAGCGAAAACAATTAATAAGTACCTGGGTAACGATTATGTCGTTAAGTCCAGTGTCGGCCATATTCGTGATTTGCCTGTGAGTGGTTCTGCCAGTACTTCTGATCCAAAAGCTCGGGCTTTGGAGGCGGCAAAAACGCGTAAAATGGATCCTGTTAAAAAAGCTGCGCATAAAAAGAAGAAGGCAAAACAACAACTTATTAGCAGAATGGGTATTGACCCTGAAAATGGCTGGAAAGCCCGCTATGAGATTCTGCCCGGTAAGGAAAAAGTCGTTAACGAACTTAAACGATTGGCTAAAGATGCTGACACTATCTATCTCGCGACCGATTTGGATAGAGAGGGAGAGGCCATCGCTTGGCATCTTCAGGAGGTCATAGGCGGTGATGAATCACGCTATAAAAGGGTGACCTTTAACGAAATCACCGAGAAGGCAATTAAAGCCTCTTTTGAAGAACCCGGCGAGCTGGATATCAGCCGAGTTAATGCTCAACATGCGCGTCGCTATCTGGATCGAGTGGTTGGCTTTATGGTGTCGCCTTTGTTGTGGGCGAAAGTGGCTCGTGGTTTGTCAGCAGGCCGCGTACAGTCAGTTGCGGTTCGCTTGATTGTTGATCGAGAGCGTGAAATTCGCGCCTTTAACCCTGAAGAATTTTGGGATGTGCATGCCGATTTGCAAACATCGGACAAGGGGAATGTACGTTTTGAGGTGATCAAACAGGCGGGGAAAGCATTTCGACCGACCAGTGAAGCTCAGACTAATGTGGTGTTAGAGACGCTTAAAAAGTCGAGCTTCGAAGTAGTTAATCGACAGGATCGTCCCACCACATCTAAACCCGGTGCGCCGTTTATTACTTCCACGCTACAGCAAGCGGCTAGTACGCGTTTGGGTTTTGGTGTTAAGAAAACCATGATGATGGCGCAGCGTCTTTATGAGGCAGGTTACATCACCTACATGCGTACCGATTCAACCAACTTAAGTGAGGATGCCGTCGCTGGGTGTCGTGATTTTATCTCCGATGAATACGGTAAAAAATACCTGCTTGATGCGCCTATTTCCTATTCTTCAAAGGAAGGCGCTCAAGAGGCTCACGAGGCTATCAGACCTTCTGAAGTGAACATGAGGTCAACTCAGCTTGCCAATATGGAACGTGATGCGGAACGACTTTATGAGTTGATTTGGCGTCAGTTCGTGGCTTGCCAGATGCCTAATGCGCAATTTATCAGCTCAACTATTCGTGTTGATGCCGCTGATTTTGAGCTTAAGGCGAAGGGCCGTATCCTCAAATTTGACGGTTTCCTGAAAGTGATGTCAGGCAAAGATGACGATGTTGTACTGCCTGATCTTAAGTTGAATGAAATATTGAATTTAGTTGAGCTGTTGCCCAAGCAGCACTTCACAAAACCGACGGCACGCTACAGTGAAGCGTCACTGGTTAAAGAGCTTGAAAAGCGGGGTATTGGCCGCCCGTCAACCTATGCGGCGATTATCGGAACCATTCAGGATCGTGGCTATGTCTCTGTTCAGAATAAACGTTTTTATGCCGGAAAAATTGGTGATATTGTCACTGACCGCCTGACAGAAAACTTCTCAGATCTGATGGATTATAGCTTTACTGCCACCATGGAAAAGTACCTTGATCAGGTGGCTAATGGCGAGATGGATTGGAAGCAGCTGTTAGATGATTTTTACAGTGAGTTCGTAAAACGCCTGGATGCAGCTAATGACGCAGACTTCGGTATGCGTGGCAACGACCCGACTGAAACGGATATTAGTTGCCCTGTCTGCAGTCGGCATATGCAGATTCGCACCGGCACGACCGGTGTATTTCTTGGTTGTTCTGGCTATGCCTTGCCACCCAAAGAACGTTGTAAGGAAACAATGAACCTTACGCCGGGTGATGAAGCAGTCGATGCCGAGAAGGACGAAGAGGCAGAATCTCGCCTATTGCGTACAAAACATCGTTGCACGCTTTGCGATACGGCCATGGATAGCTATCTGCTTGATACCGAACGTAAGTTACATGTGTGCGGTAATAACCCTGAATGCTCGGGCTTCGAAATTGAAAAAGGCACTTTCAAAATCAAGGGTTATGACGGCCCTGTTATCGAGTGTGACAAGTGTGAATCCGAGATGCAGCTTAAATCGGGGCGCTTCGGTAAATATTTTGGTTGTACCAACAGTGAGTGTAAAAATACCCGTAAATTACTGCGTAGTGGTGAAGCGGCGCCTCCCAAAATGGATCCGGTTCCGATGCCAGAGCTGGCCTGTGAAAATGTTGATGACACCTATATTTTACGTGATGGCGCAGCCGGTATGTTCCTTGCCGCTAGTAAATTCCCTCGTAACCGCGAAACTCGTGCGCCGCTGGTGGAGGAGCTGATTCCACATAAGGATGAAATTGATCCTAAGTACTACTTTTTGCTGGAGGCGCCGACAGAGGATGCTGATGGTAACAAAGCGATGGTACGTTTCAGTCGTAAAACCAAGGAACAATATGTGATGACCGAGGTGGAGAAAAAAGCCACCGGTTGGCGGGCGCTCTACACTAATGGTCGTTGGGAGGAGGAACACCCTAAGCCTAAAGCGAAGGCTAAGCCCAAGGCTAAAGCAAAGCCAAAAGCTAAAGCAAAACCGAAGGCAAAGACCGCGACTAAGGACTCCGAAGAGTAATATTTTTCGGCTCTTTTAAAGCGGCGGCCTAGGCAATGTTGAGCTGAAAAATAGCACCTTGATACTTGTGTTTTTATTGCGTGTAGAAGGGTGCTAGAATACGCGGCCTTTAATATTCCTTGATTCTATGAGCGACCGCATGAGCAGCCCTTATTACGAAATTGTTCAACTTTCCGATGGCGAAATCGCCTTACAGCGAGCTGATGCGGAGGGTGAAGAAAGTGAGCCGTTAGTACGAATCACTTTTTCCGATGAGGCAAAGTTTTTTCTTCAGGAGCAATACGTGGACGTTGCCAAGGCAATGATCAATACAGGTATCCGTGCTGTTGGGCAATTACAGGACGGGGAAGAAATCGCTAGCGAAGACGACCAGCTGGTTTCCCGCACGATCCACTAGTTGAACGTTAATCTGTAGGGGGTTAACCCCTACATTTTGTCGCGAATCACACCCACAACCAGCCCTTCAATGGCAAATTCCTCGCAGCTTTGACCGTCTACCCGAATAGGCTGGTAGTCGACATTTTCTGCAATCAGCAGTATTTCATTTTTATTCTTTTGGAAACGTTTAACGGTGACTTCGTCATCAATACGGGCGACGACAATCTCACCATTGTTAGCTGTTTGAGTGTTTTTGACGGCCACCAGGTCGTTGTCAAAAATCCCCACCTCTATCATGCTGTCGCCACAAACGCGGAGTAAAAAATCAGCTCGTGGTGCAAACATATGCGGAGGCACATCGGCATAACGCTCAATGTGCTGTTCAGCAAGGATTGGCGAGCCTGCAGCGACACGTCCCACAATAGGTAAACCTTCTGGCATTGGCTCTTCTTCTGTCACCAGACGAATGCCGCGTGATGTGCCACTGACCAGCTCGATGACCCCTTTGCGTGCTAATGCTTTTAAGTGATCCTCGGCAGCATTTGCCGAGCGAAAGCCCAGTTCCTGGGCGATATCCTTTCGAGTGGGTGGAAAGCCGGATATTTCGATGGCGTTACGAATGCACTCCAGTACTTCCTGTTGACGTGCTGTCAGCTTAATCATGATAATGCCTGTGTGTTTGTACAGTCTGTAATTATATACAGCTATATGCTGTTAAGTGAAACAAAATGCGGAATTAAAATTATTAAAAAGAATTTTTTGATCGATTTTAGTATCTAAGCTTAAGAGATAAATGAGAGCAAACAGGCAATACAATTGGCTGGTGCGGATTTTGTTGCAAGGAGTTAAGTAATGGATGAAAGCAAGTTACCCGAAGCGTGGCGTATATTGCGTATTCAGTCGGAGTTGGTGGACGGTACTGAAAGTTTGATAAAAGTGGGCCGTGCCGTTTCAATCTTTGGTAGTGCCCGACTCAGTGTAGGTAATCCATATTATGAAACTGCTGTGACCTTATCTAATGCCATTGCCAAAGAGGGCATTCCGGTAATCACTGGTGGTGGTCCCGGTATCATGGAAGCGGCGAATCGCGGCGCATTTCAGGCTGATGATGAAGGCGATGGCAGCTCAATTGGCTTAAATATTAAGCTGCCATTTGAACAAAGTGCCAATGTTTATCAAGATCTCACATTGGACTTTCGTTATTTCTTCGTTCGCAAATACATGTTTGTAAAGCATGCGATTGCTTTTGTTATTTTTCCGGGTGGTTTTGGCACCATGGATGAGATGTTTGAGGCGCTGACCTTGGTTCAGACTGAAAAAATTGTCAAGATTCCTATTATTCTAATGGGTAAGCAGTTCTGGGGTGGTTTGGTCGATTGGATTGAGGAACAGTTGATAGGGCAGGGCTGTATTTCCCAGTTTGATCGTGACTTGATAACGTTGGCGGATGACCCTGAGGATGCGATGGATATTATTCGTTCTCATTGTGCCTTAACTATTAATAACTAGTGCGATTGAGCCACTGAGAGTTTCATGAATAAACAAATGCGCATTGATATTTCTATTGCTAAGCAAACGTTGAATTACTGGGGTGCTGGTCAATTACAGGCAAGTTACACTGTTTCGACAGCGCTTAAAGGTGCTGGTGAAGAGCAGGGCAGTGAACAAACACCGCGCGGCGCACATATCGTGCGAGCTAAAATTGGCGCTAACCTGCCAATAAATGCAGTGTTTGTAGGGCGGCGTTTTACTGGAGAAGTTTACTCTCACGCCTTGGCAGCTCAGCATCCTGATCGTGACTGGATTCTGACTCGGATACTTTGGCTGTGTGGTCAGGAGCCGGGCAAAAACCGCTTTGGCAATGTCGATTCAATGCGGCGTTATATCTACATTCATGGTACTGCTGATACTGAGCCGATGGGTGTTGCTAAATCTCACGGTTGTATACGCATGCGAAATACTGATTTGATTGCCTTGTTTGATCAAATCCAGCCAGGCTGTATGGTGCAAATTTGTGAATAAAGCACAGTCCTCTCTGCTGAACTAACTAAAGCGACACCGCTCTAATCAGCATCAATAACAACTGAAAATGAAAAGTTGAGGGTAAATATGCGCTGGTTAATAGCATTTACTTTACTTGTTAGTGTATTGGCAGCGAGAGTCTCTGCGAGTGAAGAGGTTGCGGCGGGTGAAGCAGTTTTTCAAAACTGTATGGCCTGTCATGGAGAGCAGGCTTTGGGTGATGAAGATAACGAAGCACCACGCCTGGCTGGCCAGCATACTTGGTATCTTGTCACGCAACTAGAGAATTTCAGGGCGGGTCGTCGCGGGTCACATGAAGAGGACGATAACGGTCAAATGATGCAGGCGATGGCGGCTACCTTGAGTGATGAAGATATCGAGAACGTGGTGGCTTATATTGCTACCTTGCCAGCAGAATAAAGACAGTAATAACCTTAAATGATAAAGGCGCCTTTGCTACAGATCAGGCGCCTTTATTCTTAGTTAAGAAATTAATTCGGTTGTTGATATTTTGGTTTTCACTTTAATATGGTGAACCGCCTGATTTTTTGGTTTTTTCCTCTTTTTCCCCTTTTGCCTCAATATAAGCAGGCTGAACAACCTCTTCGATATAGGCGCTTAAGGCTGAAAGCTCCAATGAATCCCAGGGTAATGGCTCGGTCTTCATGGGTACAACCATACAAAGCTGTACCATGCCTTCGGTAGTGACCTCGTCCAGTTTAGCTTTTTTCTTGGCCATTTTGACCATATGTGGGTAAGGCTCAAGAAAGGTTTTTTTGAAGCGTTTGACGTTTTTTTTGTGACAGGACGCACAGGATAATTTGCTGCTACCGAGCGCCTTGTCGTTCCAAAGGGTTTCGCCCATGCTAAGCAATTCTTCCTGACTGGCTGTTGCCGCAGTGGTACCTGCCGGACGAACCACCTGTTCGGGGTCAACTGAGCCCGCTGAAGCAACCAGAGATAGAGTTGTCAGTCCGGTCAGCGTTAGACTCAATAAGCCGTTTCTAAATAAAATCATGTTCATTTTTTTACTCCGGTATTAACGGATAGAGTTGTTTTTTATTGTATGGGGTTGGATGAACTGATCATCTGTAAGTTCATCTTTTTATCGGCTGATTGAGCATCAATATAGGTTGGTAATCGACGCACGTATCTTTAGAATAAGCCCACTTTAATTAGGAAAATCGTTATGTCCCTTGGCCCGTTAATGCTCGATATCGATGGCTTGAATACCACAGCGCAGGATCGAGAACTTTTGGCTCATCCTCAGGTAGGGGGGATCATTCTTTTCGCTCGTAATTATCAGTCGCCTTCTCAGTTGGCTGAGTTGATTAACGAGATTCGTGCTGCTCGGCTGGATATTATTATTGCCGTGGATCAAGAGGGTGGCCGCGTGCAACGACTCAAAGAGGGCTTTACGCGCTTGCCGCCCATGTCTTGTTTTGGCGAGTTATATCAGTCCGACCGAGAACAGGCGTTGCAGCTTGCCCATCAAACGGGTTGGTTAATGGCCGCTGAAGTGCTGGCAGAGGGCATCGATCTGAGTTTTGCGCCGGTGTTGGATATTGACTGTGGCCTCAGTGATGTCATTGGTGATCGCGCTTTTTCCAATCGTGCCGATGAAGCTGCTGCACTGAGTGGGGCGTTTATCGACGGCATGCATGAAGCGGGTATGGTGGCGACAGCTAAACATTATCCGGGGCATGGCAGCGTAAAAGCAGATTCTCACATTACTATTCCAGTTGATGAGCGATCTTTTGAAGAGATAGATGCGCAGGATTTACAGCCCTTCAGAGCCTTGGCTAAAAACTATGATGCGGTGATGCCTGCGCATGTGATTTACAGCACTGTTGATTCCCAACCCGCTGGCTTTTCGCAACATTGGTTACAAACCTTGCTGCGTCAGGAAATGAGTTTTGATGGTGTTATTTTTAGTGATGACCTGAGCATGGAAGGTGCCAGTGTTGCCGGTAATTTTGCCGAACGCTCAAAGGCGGCACTGGATGCTGGTTGTGACATGGTGCTGGTTTGTAATAATCGAACGGCTGTGTTGGAGGTGCTTGAGTTTCTCGAAAACGCGACTCTTGAGCCGAGCCACAGATTGGCACGACTGGCAGGGGAAAACACATTCAACAGAGACAGTTTGCGAGCCTCATCTCAATGGCAGACAACGGTTGAAGCGGTGCAGCAATTAGTTGAGACTGTGATCTGATAGAGGCTGGTATAAAACCGCAGTAACCGTCGAAAAATTTAAGTCGAATTTGGGATAAGTTTATGGATATGAACGCACTATTATCACAGCTGGGTTTGCAGGGCGAGGGCGCGTTGGTGGCTTCGGTCTTTGTGGTGGTATTTGTGACAGTCGTGGTTAATTTTATTGCTCTGCATTTGTTGCGTGGGGTGGTGAAACATATCGAAAAAACCAAAAACTACTGGGATGACGCGTTGATTCTGGCGGCGCGTAAACCGCTGAGTGTGTTGATCTGGTTGTTAGGTATTAGTTGGGCCGCCGAAATTGTCGCGGCCGATACCCAGGCCGCTATTTTTGAAGCGGTCGGCCCGATTCGTGAAGTGACTGTAGTTGTACTGCTGACCTGGTTTATTGTTGGTTTTATCCAACGTGCGGAGGTTGCTTTAACCTGTCCGGATAAAGTTGATGAGCCGCTTGACCAAACCACCGTGTCAGCAATCGGTAAGCTGATTCGTATTTCGGTTGTCATTACGGCAGGCCTGGTGATGATGCAAACACTTGGGTACAGCATCTCCGGTATTCTGGCCTTTGGTGGTGTGGGTGGTATCGCGATCGGTTTTGCTGCTAAGGATTTACTGGCTAACTTCTTTGGTGGTCTGATGATCTATCTGGATCGTCCTTTCAAGGTTGGAGATTGGATTCGTTCGCCTGATCGTCAGATTGAAGGCACGGTGGAAAAAATCGGTTGGCGGCTGACCAGTATCCGTACTTTCGATAAACGTCCCTTGTATGTGCCGAATTCGACCTTTACCAACATCAGTGTTGAAAATCCATCGCGTATGAGCAACCGTCGTATCTACGAAACGATAGGTTTGCGTTACGACGATTCGGCGCAGCTGGGAAAAATTGTCGAGGCAGTGAAAGTTATGTTACAAGGGCATCCTGAAATAGATGCTGATAAAACGCTGATTGTAAACTTTAATGGTTACGGCCCCTCGTCACTGGATTTCTTTATCTACACTTTCACCAAAACCACCGACTGGATACATTTCCATGACGTGAAGCAGGATGTATTGCTTAAAATTCTTGCCATTATTGCTGATCACGGTGCCGATGTGGCCTACCCAACTTCGACTATCCATTTGCCTGATACTTTGCATCTGGATCGAAACTCAACGCCTGTGATTGATCCGGTTCAGGCTTAATGTAATCGGACTTAAACTTTTCGCTTAAGTAAGGAATTTTCATGATTGAAAACCCACGCATTGCCATTATTGGCGGCTCTGGCCTTTCTACGCTGACTGCGATGCAGGTTTACGACAGTGAGTGGCCTGGCACAGCCTATGGTGAGCCAAATGCGCCACTACAACATACGCGGCTGGGTGGTGAAATGGTGATTTTCTTTGCCCGCCACGGCGAGGGAGGCTCTTTTGCTCCGCATCGAGTGAACTATCGGGCCAATCTGACAGCACTGAAGCAAGCAGGCATTGAAAAGGTCATCGCAGTAAATGTTGTGGGTGGCATTACTGAAGACATGCAGACGGGTACGATTTGCATCCCTGATCAGCTGATTGATTACACCTTTGGTCGCGCCGATACCTTTTTTGATGGCAGCAATAATAAACCCATCAAGCATATAGATTTTGCACAACCCTTTAGCGTCGATGTTGGCCAGCAGTTGCTGGCAGCGGCGCAAACATTGGAATTACCGGTTGTTGAAGGTGGCGTGTACGGCTGTACTCAAGGGCCACGGCTTGAGACGGCTGCTGAAATCAATCGACTGGAACGCGATGGTTGTGACATTGTCGGTATGACAGCAATGCCCGAGGCGGTATTGGCGATGGAGTTGGGGCTGGAGTATGCCTCGGTGTGTGTGGTGGTGAATCGTGCATCAGGGCGCAGTGATAAACCGCTGTCGCTTGGCCAGATACACCTTCAGCTTCAGGAATCTATGCCTAAGGTTGAAGCGCTGTTGAAGCAGGTGGTGCAAAGCCTATAGCACATGTTGTCATGTCTTATGTCACTCAGTGTTGTTGGGTAGTCATCAATATTAACTCTTCAGTGAATTGATCGAGCCGACACTGAGCAGCCATTTATCAACAAAATCGATAAACAAACGTGCCTTTAGATTGAGGCGATCCTCAGGTGGGCTTAGCAGGTATACCGAATGGGTCGATTCAATACTTGCGTCAAACAGTTTAACCAGCCCACCTGATTGAAGATCCCGCGCTACTTCAAAGTTGTCGGCAAGTGCTACACCAGCGCCTTGTCGGGCAGCGAGCAAAACTTGAAAGCTTTCATGCAGGTGGATGTTTTGATTACCCTGTGACGCAGTAATGCCGAGCGATTGAAACCAGCGGGGCCAGTGTTGGTGGCGGTCATGAAGCAAAGGTAAAGAGAGTAAATCCGCAGGTTTTTGGCGAGTCGGCGCTCGGGCTAGAAATTCGGGGCTGGCGACAGGAAAGAAGCGTTCGCTGAACAGTTTACGTACCGGCCAGGCTGGCTCTGTTGGACAGCCATAACAAATGGCGACATCAAAGTCCGCGGTTAATCTTTGTTGGTTAGGCTCTATCGTACGTAGTTGCAGTTCGACTTCAGGGTAAAGCTGACAGAATTCACTGATCACAGCGATCAGCCAATTCACCGACATCGAGGGCGTGGTATCAACCACTAATGAGCCGCTCATGGATTGCGGGTCCAGCGAGTGGGTTGATTCAGCAATACGATCCAGTGCATCACGTACTGTCGCAAACAAACGTTTACCGGCTTGGGTTAAAATCAGACGATTATGCGCGCGCTCGAAAAGAGCCAATGCCAACTGTTCTTCAAGTAACCTTATTTGGCGACTCAGCGCGCCATGGGTGACGCCCAACTCTGTGGCGGCCTGACGCATTACACCATGGCGGGCGACCGCTTCAAAAGCACGCAGCCCATTGAGTGGCAAATCTCGTCGTTTCAACATCGTTTGATTCTCCTTATGGTTAAATAACCTAACCAATATGGTCTAAAATAGTCGATTGCGGTAACAAATTAAACCTTTAAGCTGGGGGATTATGTTTGAGATGGCAACGGTCACTGGTTTGAGTAAACCACTGCTGATGCCAATGCACTTATTCCTGATCAATGGAAAAGGGTTTGATGATGAGTTTGAAGCTAAAAGACCAGAGCTTGTTTCGAGATAAGGCCTATATCAATGGCGTTTGGGTTGATGCTCAGAACGGCGGAACAATTTCTGTGAGTAATCCGGCTACGGGTGCTGCCATTACTGAAGTGGCCAATTGCGGTCAAATGGAAACCCGAAGTGCTATTGATGCTGCTCAAAAGGCATTGCCAGCGTGGCGGGCTAAGCCTGCTAAGGAACGCGCGAACCTGTTACGCAAACTTTACGACCTAATGATGGCCAATCAGGACGATTTGGCCGCTATTCTCACCGCCGAGCAGGGCAAGCCTTTGGCAGAAGCTCGTGGGGAAATCGCTTACAGCGCCAATTTTATCGAATGGTTCTCCGAAGAAGCTCGCCGTTTGTACGGTGACACTATCCCCGCACCGACTAACGATAAACGCATTGTGGTGGTCAAGCAGGCAATTGGTGTGGTGGCCTGTATTACACCGTGGAATTTCCCCAGCGCAATGCTGGCCCGCAAAATTGCGCCAGCCTTGGCAGCAGGCTGTACGGTGGTCTGTAAACCGGCCAACAAAACCCCTTTGTCTGCGTATGCTATTGCCGTATTAGCCGAGCGTGCCGGTATTCCTGCGGGCGTTATTAATATGGTTAATGGCAAGACGGGCGAAATTGGCGATGAATTAACCTCCAATGCAATCGTTCAAAAAGTGACCTTTACCGGCTCAACGCCAGTGGGCAAAAAGTTGATGGCAAAGTGCGCTGAAACAGTGAAACGTACTTCCATGGAATTGGGCGGCAATGCGCCTTTTATTGTTTTTGATGATGCTGATCTCGATGCGGCTGTGGCCGGGGCCATTGCTTCCAAATATCGTAATGCCGGACAGACTTGCGTCTGTGCCAACCGCTTTCTGGTGCAGGATAGCGTATACCCTCAATTTGTAGAAAAACTAACCAAAGCTGTGGCGCAGTTTAGTTTAGGTGATGGTAGTGCCGCAGGTGTCACCATGGGGCCTCTGATTGATCTGGCTGCTGCCAATAATGTCCGTGATTTTATTGATGATGCTCTGGCTAAAGGCGCCAAAATTGTTGCCGGTAGAGGCATGTCGCCTGCCGGGAAATGCTTTATTGAGCCGATGATATTGACCCATGTTTCAACTGATATGCGGGTTTTCCAGGAAGAAATCTTCGGCCCTGTTGCACCGATTTTTAAATTCACTGACGAGGCGCAGGCGATAAAACTGGCAAATGATACCGAATTTGGTTTGGCGGCCTATTTTTATTCCCGTGATATCGGCCGTATCTGGCGAGTTGGGGAAGCGCTGGAGTACGGTATCGTCGGAATTAATGAGGGCATTGTTTCCACCGAAGTGGCGCCCTTTGGTGGCGTGAAGCAGTCCGGTAATGGTCGTGAAGGCTCCAAGTACGGTATGGATGATTATACCGAAATTAAATACATGTGCCTGGGTGGCATAGAAAGCTAATCCGTACCTTGCTGGTATAGGATCCCATGTGGAGAGCAGTATTATGACGTCGGTAATTTATCCCACCACAAATTTACAGGCCGTGGAGCAAATGGTCATCGATCAAGGTGACGGTGTTTACGTTTATGATGATCAGGGCAAGCAATACCTGGAAGGCATGTCTGGACTTTGGTGCACCTCGCTCGGTTATGGTAATAGCGAACTGATTGAGGTTGCCAGCGCGCAAATGAAGAAGCTGACTTTCAGTCATATGTTTGGAGGTAAGACGCATGTGCCGGGCATGGCGCTGGCGGATAAGTTGGCCGCTATGGTGCCAATGGATAATGCCAAGGTGTTTTTCGGCAACTCAGGCTCAGACGCCAATGATAGCCATATAAAAATGCTGCGTTATTATTTTAACGCCATGGGCAAACCTCAATAGCGCAAGCTTAGGACTCGCGAACGGGCTTACCACGGGGTCACAGTGGCATCGGGTTCACTCACCAGTTTGCCCGTGAATTTGGCTTACTTTGACGCCCCCATTGAGGCCTTGGGTATATTGCGTACTGACCACCCTCATTATTATCGTGGCCGTAAAACCGGTGAAACTGAAGCGCAGTTTGTTGAGCGCATTACCAGTAATCTGGAGCAATTAATTCTGGATGAGGGGCCGGAGACCATCGCAGCGTTTATTGCTGAACCAATGACCGGAGCCAGTGGGGTGATCGTACCGCCGCCAGGCTACTACGAAAAGGTACAGGCGATTCTCAATCGTTACGACATTTTGTTCTGGGCTGATGAAGTTGTCACGGGCTTTGGTCGAACTGGCAATGATTTTGGTTGTACCACCATGAACATTCAAAAGCCGGATCTAATGACCTTTGCCAAGCAACTATCCTCGGCCTATTTTCCCATCAGTGCATCGGTTATTGGCGGTGATATGTATGACATTATTGCTGAGAAAAGTGTTGAAGCCGGTGTTTTTGGTCACGGTTATACCTACACCGGTCATCCGGTTGGTTGCGCCATTGCACTGAAAGTTCTGGAGATTTACCAGCGCGATGAGCTATTCGCGCGGGCCGCCAAGGTGGGCGGTTACTTGCAAACGCGATTAGCTGAATTTGAATGCCATCCACTGGTGGGCGAAGTACGGGGAAAGGGCATGCTTCAAGGCGTTGAATTGGTGGCCAATAAAGAAACCGGACAGGCTTTTGAAACTGCTGAAGTTGGCGCCTATGCGGCCAAACGGTGTCAGGAAAATGGATTGATTGTGCGTCCGGTAGCCGGTTCAACATTAGCGCTGTGTCCGCCACTGATTTTGACCGAGACACAGGTTGATGAAATTATTGAAAAGTTGGCGTTCTCGTTAAATGAAACCCTGGATTATGTGATCGGTAAGGGGCTGTTAGTGGCTTAACTCGTATCATTCGGACGTTGACTTGGTTGTGTTTGACTAGCAGCCTGCCGGGGAAGACGAAAGAGATTATCTTCCGCCTAGTCCTCCGGAGGTATAGCGTAACCGGCAAAAATTGATAAAACATTTCAGCAATTCGCTTTGCTCATGTTTGCTATTCCACACTAAGCCGGTGTCCATGGAATCGATTTTTTCTCGGATGGCAATGGTTTCAATCTTCTCGCCCTCCAGTGACCAGGGCCGATGAACCATATCCGAAAGAATGGTTATTCCTGCGCCTGTTGCAACAAGACTCCGCACGGCCTCGACCGACTCTGTTTTAAAGGTCACGTTGGGCCGCATGTTGTATTTTTTCCAATAGTTGAGTGTTGTTACTTCTGCCTCATCAATGAGCAGCTGGATATACGGCTGTGTGCTGATTTCCTCGAGCGTTACAATATCCCGGCCTGCAAAAAGATGGTCGGCCGAAGTCCATAGCCGGCGTTCAGAACGGATCAAAGAAATGATGTTGTGATTTTTTTTTGCCGGGGTATTTGATGTTAATAAAACGGCAATATCCAGGGAGCCGTTACCGACCATTTTTTCTATTTCCAGTCTGGGTCTTTCAATCACGTTGATGTCAATATTCGGAAAGGATTTTCTGAATTTTTGCAGCAAGCCCGCCAAAAAATAACCCGCCACGGTGATCGAAACGCCAATATTAATCCTGCCAGTCAGTGATGATTGGTCATCAAGGATGGCGTCTTTGGCATTTTCTACGTCACCAAGAATGCGCTGGGCATAGGCCAGAAAACGGTAGCCTTCCTGGGTTAGCTGTAAACCTGTTCGTGAGCGCGTAAACAGCAGGGTGCCCAAATAGTATTCCAGGTCTTTGATTGATTCGGTGATAGAGGAGGGCGAAATGTTGACTGCAACGGCCGCGTCGGAAACTTTTCCCGTTTCGACCACGGCCATAAAATATCTGAGCTGTTTGAAGGTGAAAGCCATTGTGATGCCTCTAAAACGGGCAATAAAGATCATTCGGAAAAACCGAAAGATACTAGATGAAAATTGAAATTTAAAGTCTATGACATTTGGTGGATGATAGCTATATCGAGATAGCGTAGATCAGTTTTACCGCTTTATTTTGAGCTGTTAAATTATTTGTAATGCGATGTAAGGCATTTCAAATTTACATCGAAGGGTGTCGAATATGGTTTCTATCAACTGTGATATGGGCGAGTCTTTTGGGCTATACCGGCTGGGTTGTGACGCAGATATCATGCCTCATATTACCTTCGCCAATGTTGCCTGCGGCTTGCATGCCTCAGATCCGAATCATATGTATGAAACGGTGCAGCTGGCAAAACAGCACGAAGTGAAGATTGGTGCGCATTTCTCATTGCCTGATTTGCAGGGATTTGGCCGCAGAGAAATGGTGATGACGCGCAAAGAACTGTTTAATTTTATTGTTTATCAAATCGGTGCCTTGAGTGGTTTTCTCAAGACCCATCAAGTGGCAATGACGCACCTTAAACCCCATGGCGCGCTTTATGGCATGGCGGCTAAATACGAACATGTTGCGCATGCCGTTGCCGATGCTGCGCAGCTGTTTGAATTACCGGTGTTTGGCATGTCGAACACACTGCATGAAGAAGTTTTTACCGCACGGGGCGTGGAATTTGTACCGGAATTTTTTGTAGATCTGGATTACGGCGATGCAGGTGAATTGATTATCACCCGTGAACATGAAGCCGTTACTCCCGAGCGGGCAGTAGCGCTATCTCTACGGGCCATTCGTGACCATCGAGTGACCAGTATCAACGGTAAAGATGTGGCGTTAGAGGCACAAACCGTGTGTGTTCATTCCGATACGCCCGGTGCTGTCGAGGTGGTGAAAGCTGTCCGTGCGGCGCTGACTCCTTATATGACTCAGGAACAAAGTGATGCGTAAAGTACTTATTGCAAACCGGGGTGAAATTGCCTGTCGTATTATTCGCAGTTGTCAGTCTCTGGGGATCAAAACCGTTGCGGTTTACTCGGACGCAGATAGCGAGGCTTTACATGTGAAAATGGCGGATGAGGCCTATCATATTGGTTCATCCAAGGCGGCTGACAGCTATCTTCACAGCGATCATATTTTGGCTGTGGTTAAAGAGTCATCGGCAACGGCAGTACATCCGGGTTACGGATTTTTATCAGAAAACACCGAGTTTGCTCGTACGCTTACAGCTAATGGCGTTATGTGGATTGGTCCGGCACCTGAAACCATTGATGTCATGGGAGATAAAGACCGTGCACGGGCACTGGCAATGGCTGCTGGGGTGCCAATTCTTCCCGGTAGTCGACGCTTTGAGTTTGAAGATCTAGAGGGGCTTGAAGAGGCCGCCGCTGAAGTAGGCTACCCGTTGTTGGTTAAGGCTTCTGCAGGTGGAGGTGGCATTGGCATGCGTCAAGTTGATACAGCAGAGGATATTCGTAAAGTGGCGACTGCCACGCAGTCGTTAGCGCAGCGCTGTTTTGGTGATGGCACCATTTTTTTGGAACGTTATGTACAGCGAGCCCGCCATATTGAAGTGCAGGTATTTGGTTTTGGTGATGGCCGTGTTATTCATTTATATGAGCGTGAATGCTCTATTCAACGGCGTTTCCAAAAGGTTATTGAGGAAAGTCCTGCGCCTGGAATAGCGGAGCATGTACGTCATGATATCGCTGTCAAAGGGGCTGCTCTTGCCGCCAGCCAAAATTATTCCGGCGCAGGCACGGTTGAGTTTATTCTGGATGATCAAAGCAATGAGTTTTTCTTCCTTGAAATGAACACCCGTATTCAAGTGGAACATGGCGTCACTGAAATGGTCACTGGAACCGATTTAGTGGCCATGCAAATTCGCCATGCTTTTGGTGAAGACCTGAGCACCATCACGCAGCAAAGTATCGTGCATCAAGGATGTGCAATCGAGTGCCGACTCTACGCTGAAAATCCGGCAAAAATGTTTCTACCAACGCCCGGGCCACTCAATACCTTTGATGTGCCCTGTGCCGATCCCAGCGTACGTCTCGACAGTGGCGTGCAGTCAGGCGATGCCATCACAGCCTATTATGATCCGATGATTGCCAAACTTATTTGTTATGGCGAGACCCGGTCAGAGGCCATAAAAAAATGTCGCGAGACATTGAGCACTACAACGGTTGAGGGTGTGACCTGCAATGTTGATTTTCTTATCAATACATTGGGGCATGAAGCTTTTAAGGCAGGTGAACTTTTTACGGGTTTTATTGATGCCCATAAAGATCAACTTCTGAACTAGGAAGGCACATCATGATTTATGAAGAACCAAAATTTTTGCCCGGTGGGGATCGATATATCCTCATTGAGTTTGGCAATGAAATGAATCTGGAACTTAACTTTTTGGGGCAGGGGCTTGCAGCGGCTATTACTGAACATCGCACTCGTGGCGTGATCGAGACGGCAGCCTGTTTTGCGTCCACCTTAATACACTATGATCCTGATGTTATTGGTTATGAACCGTTGGTTGCCGAACTCAAAGAGCTCATTAAGTCACTGGGCCCCAGTGATGATATCGAACTTAATAGCCGTTTGTTTTACTTTCCAACGGTCTATCTTGACCCCTGGAGCCGGGAGTGTGTTGACGACTATATTGCCAATCTCAATCCGGACAAAATTGAAGATGCCCAGCTGGTCGCAGAGCTCAATGGTCTCGATGATGTAAACCATTTGGTGCGCGTTCATTCAGGCACTGAATACTGGGTGGCATCGCTCGGTTTTTGGCCGGGTTTGCCCTTTATGATGCCGTTGGATCCCCGTTGTGTGCTTACCGCACCTAAATATAATCCGCCGCGTACCTGGACACCTAAAGGTACAGTGGGCATGGGAGGAGCTTCAACCTGTATCTATCCAGAACATCTGCCCGGGGGCTATCAAATATTTGGTCGTGTGCCGATGCCTATCTGGGACACGGAAAAGCGCTTCCCGCAATTTGAAAATGAGATCTGCCTGTTTCAGCCCGGTGACCGGGTGAAATTTGTTCCCTGTAGCGTTGAAGAATTCGAGCATATTGAACGACAGGTTGCTGACGGCAGCTACCAATACAACGTGGTTGAATATCAGCGTTTTTCAGTGCGTAACTACAACCAGTGGTTAACAACCATCGATAAAGCGCCCCGGTTTTAGGAGAGTTGACAATGATTGAGGTAATTAAACCAGGTCTTGAGACCTCTGTGCAGGACTATCCAGGACGCTTGGGTTATTGGAATCAGGGTTTTCCACCCTCGGGGCCGATGGATAGCTGGTCATTCCGCTTGGCTAATTTGCTGGTCGGCAATGATGTAGGTGCGGCGGGGCTGGAGTGTCAGTACATCGGTCCAACACTTAAATTTAACGAGGCAACGGTGATTGCTGTTACTGGTGCGGATATGCAGGCAAAAATTGATGGTGAGCTGGTTCCTTTATGGGAAAGCATTGCCGTTGCTGCCGGCCAGGTACTGGAAATGTCCTTTGCTAAAGTGGGCGTGCGTGGCTACATCGCCATTGCCGGCGGCATTGCAACTGAACCCTGGCTCAATTCGCGTTCAACGTTTCATAAAGCGGGTGTTGGTGGCATGGAGGGGCATGCCATTAAGGCAGAGCAGGTTATCCCTGTTGCTGCCCCCACGACTACTGCTGTTGCCGGGCGAAAGGTGATCGAAGCGGCTCGGCCGGTATTCTCCGTCGATAAAAGCTGGCAGGTTGAAGTGTGTCGTGGCCCCAATGACGACTGGATTGACGAGGCTGGTCACCAGCGCTTCATTAATGCCGAGTGGAAACTTTCATCTAAGAGTGATCGAACCGGATTTCGCCTTGAGGGGCCAGAGTGGACTTTTACTGACAAAGCCCATAACAAAGGCCCAGAACACGGTTCGGATCCCTCAAATATCATTGATCAGGGCTATCCTATCGGGGCAATTAATTTAGGTGGTCAAACACCCATTATTTTAATGAACGATGGGCCGAGTATGGGCGGTTTTATTAACCCCTATACCGTGCCATCAATTGCTTTCTGGAAGTTGGGGCAGGCAAAACCTGCAGAAATACTTCATTTTATGGTGATCTCGGTTGCCGAGGCGCAGGCGATTCGCCAACAAATTAATGAGTTGTGTAGTGAGAAAAGTATCGTGGAGAGTCGCTAATGGCTGAAAATGTTGAGTTACAAACGTCTGGAAATATGTGGAAGGTGTTGGTTGAGGTTGGGCAAAAAGTTTCGCAGGGGGATGAGTTATTCATCATGGAAGTGATGAAAATGGAGATTCCTCATGCAGCGCCCTGTGATGGCACCGTGACTGAAGTTAACGTTAACGATGGTGATGAAGGCCTTGATGCCGGTATGGTCGCGGTTGTGATTGATGGGTGACAACCGCTATTTTTAGAGTCTGGAATGAACCCCAAAGCTGAATTTATGGAGTCGCAGTCATGTTGGTTGGCGTACCCAAAGAAATTAAAAATCACGAATATCGAGTCGGCTTAACCCCCTCCTGTGTTCGCGAGTTGGTTAATCGTGGTCACCAGGTTTTAGTTGAGTGTGATGCGGGAAGCGGTATTGGCTTAAGCAATGAACAATATCAAAGCTGTGGCGCAGAAATTGTTAATAGCGCGGCGCAGATTTTTGATCGGGCTGAGATGATTGTTAAGGTGAAAGAGCCGCAACCCGTTGAGTGCCAGATGCTGAGTGAGGGACAAATTTTGTTTACTTACCTGCACCTTGCTGCTGATGCCGAGCAGACGGCTATGTTGATTGAATCAGGCGTCATAGCAATCGCCTATGAAACGGTGACGGATTCGCGCGGCGCTCTGCCGTTGCTTTCGCCCATGTCTGAAGTAGCCGGACGCCTGTCTGTTCAGGCCGGAGCGCATTGCCTGGAAAAAGCACAGGGTGGTAGCGGTGTATTATTGGCCGGCGTGCCAGGGGTTGCAGCAGCGAAGGTGTGTGTGATTGGCGGCGGCGTGGTTGGTTTGAATGCGGCGCGTATAGCGATTGGCATGGGGGCCGATGTCACCCTATTGGATTGTTCGTTGGTTCGATTGAAACAAATTGATGAGTTGTTTAACGGGCGCATTAAAACCCTGTTCAGTAATTCCGCGAACCTGGAAGATCAGTTGATACAAGCTGACCTTGTGATTGGTGCGGTTTTAATTCCTGGCGCTGCGGCACCTAAGCTAGTTTCGCGCGATAATTTAAAATTAATGAAGCCCGGCTCGGTATTAGTTGATGTGGCGATTGATCAAGGCGGTTGTTTTGAAACCAGTCGTGCGACCAGCCATGATAAACCAATTTATGAAGTCGATAATATTGTTCACTATTGTGTCGCTAATATGCCGGGGGCTGTAGCGCGCACCTCTACGTTTGCCCTGACGAATGTCACTTTTCCCTACGTGCAGGCATTGGCGGATCATGGCGTGGCGGCGTTGTCGGATGACATTAATTTATGTGCCGGGCTCAATGTGTATAAAGGACAGGTTACCTGTGAAGCTGTCGCTGAGGCGTTGGATTATGTCTATATTAATCCTGTCCGGGCATTGAATATCGATCTTGTTTGCAGCTCGTTGATAAGGCCCTGAGCGATTAGTGAAGCGCCTTTTTGAACTTTTTTGTATTATCTTCAGGCTAAAGTGATCACTGTGGCGAACAGATGATTAAACAAAAGAAATACTGGCAATGTTTATAAATTGGGGCTGATAGCTGAATCTGGCAGAGGTCTTTTGGTTGGTAATGATTGTAGGGAAATTTCTTTTAGCTGCATGACCGGGTCGGGTAGTTGGTAAGGTGTGATTTTTACCAGCATGCCAAACAGCGGATGGTCAATATAATGCAGCTCATCGGAGCGCATGCGTCGTGATTGACTTAAATTGGCGGTGGCTGAGCGAACAAATTGTGTGGTGGCCCCCGGAGAGGTGTTGAGATCTGCGCTCCAGTCACTTTGTCCAAAATCTAACTGATCTTCTTCGAAAACAGTCCAGTCCAATTGTTGTCTGGATTTCATTTGCTCAAATTGTGAAAAGAACAGGTTGGTGCGAGCGTGCAGATAACGACCACGGCTGATGGTGAGTGTGCCTTCGAGTTCATATTCGGTATTAAATTGTTCTCCAGTCTGAATCAAAATAGACTGGGCTTGTTCGCGATCCAGTACTGGTTGACGCCAAGCCTGATGCGAAAGTAAACGTAGATCCGGTGAAGATTTTATGCGTCGTGCTGCCGACTTTAATACCTGTTGTGAAGCGGGTAGTAGTTTAAAGGCGCCATCCTTAATGTTTTTTTCTGTTGAATCTGTTGAATCTGTTGAATCTGTTTCTTGCGTTGAGTTGAGTGTGATCGGGTTGTTGGAGTAGTCCGGTTCAAAGCGATCACGCCATACTTCAGTGCTCCGTTGATACTCGGGTTGCTGGGCAAATAACAGTACTTCGATCTGATACCATTTGGCTTCTTTGGCGTTTGCAAAACTCGTGCTGCAAAGCATCAGTGTGCAGCAGAGCAGGATGCGGGGTAGGTGGCTAATCGATTGTGATGGCATGCATGTATCTTATAGGGGCTGTTAGTAAATGAGAAGTTGTAGACATCGTTAAGATGACAATTGAGATAGCAGCTGGTTCACACCGTCAATACGTGCCTGCGGTGCTGGCATAGTGTGCATAAACTTCAAGCGATCAATACCTTCAAGGCGATAATGTGCTGGCTGTTTCTGTAATAGGGATACCAATAACTCTGGGCTGACAGGGGTGTCTGAATCAAATTCTATGCGCACCATTTGATCGTTGGCATCAATTTTTCTCAGCCCTAGCTGCTGGGCTTTGATCTTAATGGATGTGATCTCGAACAGGTGTTTGATGGGATCGTTCAGCAGGCCAAAGCGATCAATCATTTCCACCTGCAATTCACGTAATTCCTGGTCGTCTTTAGCCCCCGAAATACGCTTGTACATCACCAGTCGAGAGTGAACATCGGGCAAATAGGTTTCCGGGATCAGGGCAGGTAATCGCAGATTGACTTCAGCACCGTGTCGAAATGGCTTTTCAATATCAATGGACTTGCCCTGTTTGAGCGTGTTGACCGCTTGATCTAATAATTCAGAGTAGAGGGAAAAACCAATGGTATGAATGTTACCGCTTTGGTTGTCTCCCAGCAGTTCGCCGGCACCACGGATTTCCAGATCGTGGGTTGCCAAGGTAAAACCGGCACCCAGTTCCTGGGCGTTTGCGATAGCATCCAGTCGTTTCTGAGCATCGCTGGTCATGCTTTTAGGTGGTGGCGTCAACAGGTAGGCATAGGCCTGGTGGTGCGAACGGCCGACACGGCCACGTAACTGGTGTAGCTGCGCCAAGCCAAATTTGTCCGCACGTTCGATAATAATAGTGTTGGCCGTCGGGATGTCGATGCCTGTTTCGATAATTGTCGAACACACCAGTACATTAAAGCGCTTGTGGTAGAAATCCGTCATCACCTTTTCAAGGTCACGCTCACGCAGCTGGCCATGGCCAATACCGACGCGCGCTTCAGGAATCAGCTCTGAGATCTCAGCCGCTTTACGCTCGATGCTGCTAACGTCGTTATGCAGGATATAAACCTGACCACCACGTAATAACTCCCGATTAATGGCTTCCTTGCGGATGACATCATCCTGGCGGTGTATAAAGGTCTTGATGGACAGGCGTTTAGCGGGCGGTGAGGCAATAATCGAAATGTCTCGAATACCGGCCATAGCCATATTCAGAGTTCTCGGAATTGGCGTGGCGGTGAGGTTGAGAATATCCACTTCGGCGCGAAGGGCCTTGAGTTTTTCCTTTTGAGTGACACCAAAGCGGTGTTCTTCATCAATAATCAGCAAGCCAAGGTCTTTGAATTTCATGCCGCCGCTGAGTAATTTATGCGTGCCGATGACAATATCAACCTGTCCGCTGGTGAGTTGTTTTTCGACACCGGTTTGTTCTTTGCCGGAACGGAAACGGGAGATTACTTCAACATTAACTGGCCATTCGGCAAAGCGGTCTTTGAAGGATTCGTAGTGTTGTTGTGCCAGCAGAGTGGTGGGCACCAGTATGGCCACCTGTTTACCGGCATGTGCGGCTACAAAGGCGGCACGCATGGCAACTTCAGTTTTACCAAAGCCGACATCGCCGCAGATCAGGCGATCCATGGGTTGCTGAGATTCCATATCGGCAAGGGTGGCTTCAATCGCAGCCGACTGATCGGGCGTTTCTTCAAAGGGGAAGCTGGCGCAGAACTGGTGGTAGTTTTCGTCGTTAATGCTGAATTTAAAGCCCTGTCTCGCTGCGCGGTGAGCATGTATTTCCAGTAACTCTGCAGCAGTATCACGTACTTGTTCAGCGGCCTTGCGTTTGGCTTTTTCCCATTTGTCGGTGCCCAGCTTGTGCAGCGGTGCGGTTTCGTCATTGGCGCCAGCGTAGCGGGCAATCAAATGCAGGGAGGCAATGGGTACATAAAGTTTTGCTTCGTTGGCGTATTCCAGCGTTAGAAATTCCTCGGCCTGGCCGCCTACTTCTAGTGTTTCCAGCCCACGGTAACGGCCTACGCCGTTATCAATATGAACTACGGGTGCATTGATTTGTAATTCTGCCAAATTGCGGATGATTTGGTCGCTAAAATCACGTGATTTACCGCGGCGACGGCGTTGCAGAACCTGACGGCCAAACAGTTGTGATTCGCTGATAATAACCAGTGCTGGCTTTGACAGTGCCAGGCCGCGGTCAATGGCGCCGATAGTGATACCGATAGAGGAGTCATCCTCAACAAAATTATGCCAGTTATCATATTCGGTTGGTTTTATTTGGATGCGTTGTAATAGCTCCAGTAGCACCTCGCGACGGCCTGCGGATTCGGCGCAAAACAGTGTCCGCTGCTGGTCGGTTTGCAGGAATGCTTTAAGTTGCAGTAGCGGGTTTTCGGCATGGTGATCAATATTGAAAGTTGGTGGCATTAGACTGCCGATATCACTGCCGTCTGTTGTTGTTACGTCGGCTTCTTCAAGCTTAATACGTGGGAGCTGCTTGATGGCTGAGAACAGCTCGTTGACGGGTAAATAAATATCGGCAGGTGCTAGTAGCGGGCGTTGTGTGTCGTAACGGCGCTCTTCATAGCGATTGTTGATTTCAGTCCAGAAATGCTCAGCGGAGAAGTCAAGTTTGGGAAGTGAAAACAGCTGGCTTGTTGCTGGTAAATAATCAAACAGCGTGGCGCTGCCACCAAAGAATAACGGTAAATAATATTCGACTCCGGTGGGTGTAATACCGGATGAGACTTCCTGATATATATAGCTGTTTTTAGGGTCGCTATCGAACTGGGCACGCCAGTTTTGTCTGAACTTCGCAATGGCCTCATCATTCATCGGAAATTCACGCGCCGGTAGAATACGAATGTTTTCTACTTGCTCCAGAGTACGCTGCGTTTCCGGGTCAAAGGTGCGCAGTTGATCGATTTCATCATCGAACAGGTCGATACGATAGGGCGTATTGCTGCCCATTGGGAAAATATCCATGATGGAGCCGCGCACAGCAAATTCACCGTGTTCATAGACCGTATCAACCGAGTGATAGCCAGCATGAGTCAGGCGTTCGCGAGTTGTCTGGATATCAAATTGTTGGCCGGGTTCAAGTAACAGGCTATTACCTAATACAAACTCGACTGGCGGTGTGCGCTGCATCAGCGTAGTGATTGGAATCACCAGAATACCGCTGTTCATTTCTGGTAAGCGATAAAGCGTTAACAGCCGTTGGGAAACGATATCTTGATGTGGTGAAAAGGAATCGTAGGGCAGGGTTTCCCAATCTGGAAAAGTCAGTATTGAGCTGTCGCTGGCGGCACTGAAGAAATTCAACTCGGCAACTAATTGGCTTGCGCTATGTGAATCCGGCGTAACAACGACACTAAGCCCTTGATGTTGCAAACTGGCTTCATAAATAACCAGGCTGGTGGCGGCTTCATGGTTGCCGCGAATGGCTTGATTGGGTTTGCTGCTGATGGAGGTAACGGTCGACATAAATGTAAGCAGTGGCTCAAAGCTGCTTCGAAATTAATTCAATATTATTTCAAAACAAAGAGTAAAAAGGGTGGGCTAGTTTACGCGTAAACATAATAAATGAATATGAAGCACGATCTAAAATTTTATTGGCGTAATCGCCGGTGTTTGTTAAAGGCTTAAGCCGTTGTGGGTAGGCTCTGGAATTTAAAAAACCATTAGAGATATGTGGAGGTTTATGAGAGAATACGCCCGCATTTTGAAGGCGGTTTGACTGGGATCAATGTCGGTCTAACACTGGCTAGCGTAGGCTTACGCAGGCTCGCAGCAAATTCGCTAACAGAACCAACAATCACATAAATTTTAAGGTGCTCATCAGTGACTGAAAAGATGCTTGATTCGAACTTACAGAGTTGGGAAGACGGAGAACGTGCGGCGGAGG
>Ga0105355_10000788_pt1 | contig 29419 bp, 29 predicted proteins | sample GOMGulsemesocosm_2_FD_83508 | JGI IMG/M metagenome (GOLD analysis project Ga0105355, IMG submission 83508) | Methane-oxidizing microbial communities from mesocosms in the Gulf of Mexico - GOM9C Gulf of Mexico | ecosystem: Environmental > Aquatic > Marine > Cold seeps | place: Gulf of Mexico...
ACCTATGATTTTAATACGCTTATCAATCAAGTTGTCCGTACCCTGCGCGAGAATAATGATATCAACGGAGAATACCTACAAATCGATAGAAAGCGTGATCAACAAGTTTTTCGGAGGATCGAATTTAACGGGCCGGGTGTGATATTAGTAGAGGGCATACAGTTGTTCCGACGTGCATTTATCAATATGATTGACTTCAAAATATGGATGGAGCTTGGTTTTGAGGAAGGTCTTAGGAGAGCGGTTTCGCGGCGCAACCATCTTGGTGTGGTTAAGAGCTCTGAGCAGATTGAGCAAATGTATATTAATCGTTCCAGTCCCGGCTATGAGCGCTATGTGAAAATGGATAGCCCAAGTAATCTTTGCGATGTCATTATCGATAGTACACGCCCAATTTCATAATATTGATAGGGAACCAGTAATGAGCTGTCGGACGGCGTACTAAGGCGCGGCCAGATTTAACTTTATTATCTATGGAGACGTCGTGTTAACCGGTATAAGTCACATCACAGTTGCTGTAAGTGACCTGGAGAAATCTTTCGCATTCTATGTATCGGTGCTGGGAATGAAGCCCGAAGTAAAATGGGAAAAGGGCGCCTATTTGAGCATCGGAGAGTTATGGCTATGTTTATCTAAAGAAGCAGCCCGGCCTAGCGAAGACTATAGCCATATTGCATTCAGCATTCCCAGTTGTTATTTTGCCGTTTTTTCATCAAAGGTATTATCTACAGGTGTCAACTCATGGAAAGAAAATACGAGTGAGGGTCGCTCGCTTTACATTTTAGATCCCGACGGACACAAACTAGAGATTCATGTTGGCAGTCTTGAATCTAGGCTGAAAGAATTGAAATCTAAACCCTATAAAGGCGTAAAGTGGTACTAAATATAACAATCAAAGGCAGCCGGGCGCTAAATGTAAAATATGAAATCACCTAATAGAGAAACTGTTGAGAAATTATCCGACCTCCCCAATATAGGGAAGGTTATTTCGGCTGATCTAGAGCTGGTAAAAATTATTGACCCTAAACAATTGATCGGAAACGATGCTTTTCAACTCCATGCCGATTTGTGTGTTGCGCTTGGGTTTAGGCAAGATTACTGTGTGATTGATGTGCTGCTATCAGCTATAGCTTACATGGAGGGAGGTGAGGCGCAGCCATGGTGGAATTTTACGCATGAAAGAAAACAAAGGATGAATACAGCATGATCCAAAAAATAATTATTGTATTAATACTAATGAGTTCTATCTTCGTTAATGCCCAAGATATTGACTCTTCAAGAATGCTTGGTCTTCGTACAGTAGCCTATGAAGTGAAAAACCTAGAGGCTGCAATAACTTGGTACGCCAAAGTGTTTGATATAAAACCCTACGTAAATACCCCTAACTATGTAGGTTTTAACATTCGTGGCTTCGAGCTTGGGCTTATGCCCATTCATCCGTCATCCACCAAAGGTAATAACGTCTTATCATATTGGGGCGTTACCGATATAGACTCAGAATATAAACGTATTACCAGCTTAGGTGCTACACCCAACACACCCATTATGGATGTAGGTGGTGGCATTAGGCTGGGCACGGTAAAAGATCCTTTTGGTAATGTGTTAGGCTTAATTTACAATCCAATATTTACGCTTGACCCATAATGTAAACAAGGCCGATTAACGTCGGTCGCTACCCGCCTTGGATAGGCATGCCGCTGATTTTTATTTGCATGGCTTCGCTATTATCACACAAAAAAATACTACAGTAAGCCTGCAGCTGATGACGGGCGTAGTGTTTACTTAGATCGGGGATATTGAATGTACTACTTTCTATGGTTATGCTTGGGTGTAGTGCTTGCTATGCCTCTGCTGGTTTTAGCCGAAAGAGTTAAGTTAAACATTATGACCCACCTAATGGGTCTCAGTCTTGTTATTGCAGCGATTATCTACATTGGCTTTGCTCTAGTTTGGGGTGATACCCTTTGGTTGTTGATAGAATTTTTCGGTGTAGGGGCTTATGGGGTCTTCTACTTGTTGGCGGTACGTTTCTCGGCTATTTGGATTTCAGTGGGGTGGTTGGCGCATCCGATGTGGGATGTCGTATTGCACCTAAACGGACCGGGCTCGCACGTTGCGCCAGAATGGTATGCAGTGGCGTGTTTGTCCTTCGACATAGTGGTTGCAGCCTATATTTTTAGACGGTTACGGAATGAGGCGGAATACGCATAACAAGTATCGGGCTGGCTGCGGGGGCGTCAGTTCATCCAGGCATTATAAATAGGAGGCTGGAGATGGAAACAGTTAAAAAACTACTTTTACAAACTATATTCCTTCTAATGGCTTTCATTGGCTCTATGCCATCAATAGCACGAGCAAGTTCGCTGCCAGAAGGGCTTGTTTATATTAAGGACGTGATACCTGAGATAGCAATCGAACTACGGTATTACACTGAAGACAATTTTGTTGGTGAACGCATTGATGGTTATCTAAAACCCAAAGGGATACTGTCTAAACAAGCTGCTTTGGCTTTGAAAAAAGTCCAAATAGATTTGAAAGCCTTCGGGCTCGGCTTGAAAGTGTATGATGCATATCGCCCGCAAAGTGCGGTAGAACATTTTGTCCGTTGGGCAAAGGATTTAAAGAACATCGAGAAGAAAGAAAAATATTATCCAGATGTTCAGAAAAAAGATCTATTTACGGAGGGTTATATTGCTGCAAAGTCAAGTCACACCCGTGGAAGCACAGTAGATGTTACAATTATCACATTGAACTCAAAAAAAGAACTTGATATGGGGTCAGGTTTCGACTTTTTCAGCCCTAAATCTTGGCCAAGCAATCCAGACATAGTACCAGGTCAAAGGGCGCATAGATTGTTACTTCAGGCATCGATGGGCAAGCATGGTTTTAAACCATACGAGCAAGAATGGTGGCATTTTACACTTGGCAATGAACCATTTCCCGAAAAATATTATAATTTTCCAATCCAATAGCTATCACACATCAGATTATTCCGGGAAGTTTTGAGCACACGGCTAGTTATCTTGTTGACGAACAGATACCGAAGCTCGGTCTTGCCTTGACGGTGCAATGCGTTAATATGATGCTGACACGGTGATTGAACGTTTTTTACTGTGCTTTTTTCAAGGGATGATTTCTCTAGTGCCGCACTCGGATTTGAGTGCGCAGAGGGCTTGTTGCGGATAGATTAGAGTTTATGGATTAGCCTAGCAGAGGCTTCGGTCAACAAGACGCAGCTGTCGGCATCACTTGTGGCGCTTGTTTTTCGTAAATCGAGGCGTGATGGGTCCCCCCATAATAATGAAGAAATAATAAGGAAATAGTGATGAAAATGATGAATTGTAAGCAGTTAGGCGGTGCTTGTGACAAAGAATTCCACGCCGATACGTTTGAGGAAATGGCGGAAATGAGCAAGCAGCATGGAATGGACATGCATCAGGCGCAAGACCCTGCACATCTAGAGGCAATGCAAAAGATGGGTGAGCTTATGAAAACACCCGATGATATGAATAAGTGGTTTGAATCAAAGCAAAGTGAATTTGACGATCTACCAAGCAGCTAATTTTTGCCATACTATCGGCAACCACATAACAGACGCAGCTGTAATCATACAGGGCGTGCAACGATCAGCTGCGCGTGAACAATGCAATGCGTGGATTTTCCACGTGGCTGCCTATTGACCAGGCGTTGCGTGAATTCACTGTCGTGTTTTTTCAAGTTCGGTTAATTGTAAGGAATTATAAAATGAGAGCAATTGGCAACTTACTGTGGTTTATTCTCGGCGGGGTTGTTATGGGGCTGGCATGGTGGTTATTCGGACTGTTGGCATGCATCAGCATTATTGGTATTCCTTGGGGTAAAGCGTGTTTTGTATTGGGAAGTTTTCATTTTTTCCCTTTGGAAAAGAGGCTATCGCTAGAGATGAGCTAGTACAAGAAAACGATATCGGCACCGGCGGTCTTGGAGTGTTAGGTAATATTGTTTGGTTTATTTTGGCGGGTTTTTGGCTTGCGTTAGGTCATGTGCTATCGGCGGTTGCCTGTTTTTTGACAATTATTGGAATACCCTTTGCGTTGCAACATCTGAAACTTGCGGGGATTTCAATTGCTCCAATAGGAAAAACGATAGTCACTAAAGAGATGGCTTCGGCTGTCAGAAATACTAATGCTGAAGCGGCAGTTGACGATCTCAGAAACAAAAGATAAGCATCGTTTGTATATTGATCGGCACAAATACTGGCCGGCAATTGAAATGGCCATTGTCACCAATAAACCCTTTATTTACTGCCAGGAATCAAAATTGAAGAAATTAGTTATTGAAAATCGGGAATGGATAGATTTTTTTGCTGTGTCTTTTCTGGTGTTTTTTGCCGCGCTACCTTCCCTATTGTTTGCAGGCAATGGCGTTTTACCTGAAGTATGGCTGAGAGAAGATGGTATTTACGAATCCGTTGCGGTGATTGCATGTATTGTTACGGCGTTGGCATTGTTTCGGTTCGGAATAAAACACTGTAAGTCTAATAAGTTGCTGCTGTTCTGGGTTATGTCATTTTCTTTGTCATTGTTTTTTTTGGGTGGTGAGGAGATGAGTTGGGGTCAGCGACTCATTGGCTTCGACATACCAGAAAACATGGCAAATCTGAATTATCAAAATGAGTTCAATTTGCATAATTCAACGCTAATCCAATCTTACAACAATATGCTGTCGATATACCTAACTAAACTGCTGGTGTTGTATCTGGTGATTTTCCCTATATTTGTACATGCATTTCCTACTGCGGATAAAATTTTTACCTATATAAAGATCCCAACGCCCATTTTATCTATTGCGCTAACAGCGTTGGTGGCACAACTGATAAGCACCCAGACTTTTAGATTTATATATGGGTCCACTGAAGGCGCTGATAGTCTATCTGTTGGGGAGGCATTCGAGAGTATTCTGGAGTTGTGTCTTTGCTGGGTCGCATGGAACTACATGTATCTAGTCGCAAGAAATAGTACAAAATAGATACATTGGAGTGTAAGAATTTTTCGCGCTTTCACCGTCTATAATCTTATCAATATTATGGATTTAACAACTGCTGCTAAGATCACGTCGGCTGCAGTTCAGTTGGGGGGGGAATAGTTCATTTTCAACGAGAACTTACACATTGCAGGGCGCAAACTGCTAGGATAGGGCCCCGTTGACCGTCGCGCCGTCGCACTCTAGTGGCTGGGCGAGCAGTAATCATCGCTAAAAAGGCCTAATAAAAAATGATAGCTTATAGGAATTTGCCACTGTTGCTGGTGGTAATGTTGTTGTCCTGTACCGAACAGTCCGCCCCTAAAACTCCAATTTCAGAGCAACAGGCTCAGCCAGTGGTCGAGGCCCCTCAGGTCAGTGCAGGAGGCGAACAGCTGGCCGGACGCTGGTCGTCACAGCATCCCGGCCAGGCGCAGTTTTTTGGTATCCCCTTTGCCGCGGCCCCTTTGGGTGAAAGGCGTTTTAGCCCTCCCGATGCACATCCACCCCGGCCGGGTCTACAGCAGGCTAGTAACTTTGGCCCTGCTTGTATCCAGGATCAAGGTAACCCCGGCTGGTACCGTATGGTCGCCGCGGGAGTAGGCGCTGTCGATACGGTTATTCCCGAGCTGAACAACACCTCCGAGGACTGCTTAAGCCTCAACATTTGGACTGAGAACCTGGGTGGTAAGCAACGGTTACCGGTACTCGTGTGGATACACGGTGGTAGCAACCGCAACGGCTTTTCTCACGAGCCCAACTATTGGGGCCACAATGTCGCCGCCCAGGGGGTGGTTTTTGTGTCTATTAATTACCGTGTTGCGGCGCTGGGTTTTATGGCACATACCGCACTTAGTGCCGAGTCGAGCCGGGGAGTCTCCGGTAACTACGGTTTGTTAGATCAGCTAGCTGCGCTGCGCTGGGTGCGAGACAACATAGCAGCCTTTGGTGGTGATCCCGACGCGGTGACTATCAGTGGTGAGTCTTCAGGGGCGGGTAACAGTGCAAACTTAATAGCCACACCGTTGGCCCGCGGCTTGTTCCGCGCTGCTATCTTGCAAAGTGGGACTATGCGAATGGCGCAGCGACCACAGTTAGCGGCCGCTGAGCAACAAGGACAGCTGCTGGCGACGGCCCTGGGCGTCGATCCCAGCGGCGACGTAGTCGGCCAATTGCGGGCGTTACCGGCGCAGCAGATCAATGACACAGCGCGAGCGGTGATTTCGGCTTATAACAATGTGCTAGAGGACGGCTGGGTTCTACCCAGCAGCGCCCGGGCACTGGTCGAGTCGGGGTCACACAACCCGGTCAAGCTACTTATCGGCACTAATGCCCAGGAGTGGTTGATGTACTACCCTGCGGATTCCGGCGAAGCCGAGTATAGCGCGGCACTGATTGAATATGGTGGCAGCCGGGTGGCGCCATTGCGCAAGCTGTTAGATCGCACCGGCCTTGGCCCTAGGGAGAAGCGCGATTTACTGGAGAGCGGTTACGGCTTTCACTGCCCTGCCCTGAAGTTGGCCACGGCGGTCGACGGCCACGGCGGCAACGTTTTTCTCTATAGCTTTTCTCGGGTCCGCCCCGGCGCGCAGGCGCTTATGGCCTACCACGGTGCGGAAATACCCTATGCTTTTGACACCGCCGATAGCTGGCTGCCGGGGGACGCCATCGATGCAGAATTGACCGCGTCAATGCTGGGCTACTGGACTAACTTTGTTAAAACAGGAGATCCCAATGGCGCCGGCCTTAGCCCCTGGCCGCGCTTTGATCCACGGACTTTGTCCTATCTGGAGCTCGGCGATCGCCCCCGCGCGGGTACTGGCCTGCGCCGTGAATTTTGCCGCGAAATGGACATCGTGTGGGACGAGAAGCTGGCGGCATTGGCGCCGGCTGGCCGCACCTCGCAATTAATCAATAAAAATAACAACGGAGAGTGACATGACTGGCGCTACTATTGAAACTGCCATGGTCGACAAGACGGTCTTTAGCATTGCCTGTTGTGTGGTGCTGGCGGTTTGTCTGCCGCTGATTTTTTTCCCGGAGGCCGCGGGTGTCGCGACCAAGGCGATGTACAATTGGATCGCTGAATATCTGGGTTTGGCCTATCAGTGGGCGGTCATCGCCATGGTAGGTTTCCTCGCGTGGGTGGCCTTTGGCCGCTTTGGTACTATTCGCCTCGGTGGCGATCAGGAGCGCCCGGAGTTTTCGACTTTTAGTTGGATAGCGATGATCTTCGCCGCTGGTATCGGCGCCGGGTTAATGTACTGGGCTGGTATCGAGTGGGGCTATTATTACCAGAGTCCGCCCTTTCGGGTAGAACCCCGCTCACTGGAGGCGATCGAATGGGCAGGCGCCTATGGACTGTTCCATTGGGGTGTTACCGCCTGGGTCATATTCGCCCTACCTGCCGTCGCCATTGCCTACCCTTACTACAATCTCAACGTACCCTATCTGCGGCTGTCTACCTCTTGTCATGCGCTGCTGGGTGGCCGGGGCGAAAATTCTTGGCAGGGGCGGTTGCTGGACCTGGTGTTTATGCTGGGTTTGATTGGTGGTTCTGCCACTTCATTGGGTCTGGCGACACCCATGATCTCGGCGTTTATCGCCAGTCTGCTGGATATCGAGGTATCTATGAACCTAGATGTCGCGGTGGTGGTGATCTGCGTAGTGATATTTGGCGGCTCTGCCTATTTGGGTTTGGACAAAGGCATTAAGCGGCTCAGCAATATCAATATTGTGGTTGCATTATTATTGCTGGCATTTGTACTACTGGCGGGTCCGACGCTGTTTATTCTGCGGGTGGGCGCCGACAGTATTGGGGTTATGGTGAGTGGTTTGGTACGCATGCTGACCTGGAGCGATCCTATCGGGCGCACCAATTTTGTCGAGGATTGGACTATTTTCTACTGGGCTTGGTGGATTGCTTATGGTCCCTTTACCGGCTTGTTTGTAGCACGAATATCACGGGGCAGAACACTGAAAGAGTTAATTTTGTCGATGGTGGCCTACGGCAGTATGGGCTGCTGGATTTTCTTTATAATAATGGGTAACTACTCGTTATTTTTGGAGCTGGAGGGAGTGCTAGCGGTTACCGAGTATTTGGACGAAGACAAGGGGCCAGCAGCGATAGCTGCTATTGTTGCCACCCTGCCCTTTGCTAAGCTGCTGTTGGCGGGCTTTACCTTTGTCGCGGTGATATCTGTTGCCACCACCTATGACTCGGCCTCCTATACCCTCGCCTCTGCCGCTACCGGTGAGCTGCGGGCGGGACAGAATCCGGCGCGCTGGCACCGCTTGTTCTGGGCGGTGATGCTGGGCATGTTGCCAATAGCGCTGTTGACAGTGGGCGGTTTAAAGGTGGTGCAGTCCGCGGTACTGGTCGCATCTTTGCCGGTGTTAGTGGTGGTGATTTTGATGATGTTTTCACTGTACCAATCACTGCGTCAAAACGATCAAGCCTAACAGCTGCTAACTGTGTAGCCGCCGTTAGGCGGCTAAGTTGGAGGCCATCAAATCGAGATCGGCAGCAGATTCGATTACTGCGTCTATAGCATCAACCGCTTTTTCCCGGTCCAGTTGCAGGCGTTCAAATAGCTGATCGGGGATGTTTTCCAGTGGCGCATCGCCAATACCGTGTTTGCGCAGCAGCCGCATCGCGACAAACATTAGGTTGGCATAGGCGCTGTCTTCGGCAGCGTAGCTGGACTCGTTTTGGTAGCGGATAGCCGAACAGATTTCCTCGGGCATATTCCACATACGCATTAACCAGCTACCCATTTGTTCCCGGGTCACTCCCAGTAAGTGATTTTCTATCTGCCCGTGATAGGAGTGCGGATTCGCTTCCTGGTAGCGGCAAATGCTGGAAAAATGCGGTGGAAAAACTTCGGACAAAATAAGATAACCAAAGTTGTGCAGCAGTCCTGACAAATAGGCCAGGCCCATGGTGGGTCGATGCTTGGGCGGGATTGCCCGCACCAGAGCCTCCACCGCGGCGGCGGCGTAGACCGACTGTTTCCAATAGGGCGAGAAGCCTTTAACGCCGTCGGTGGGCATTTTTAATGTCTCTCCTAGGGCCAGGCCCAGGGATAAATTCAGCACCAAGTCAAAGCCCAATACTCGCACGATGGCATCGTGTAACGAGTTGATTTTTCCCGGCGCGGCGTAATAGGGGGAGGCCGCCCAACTGACCACCTGGGCCGCCAAGGGTGGGTCGTTCTCGACGATGTCGGTTAAGTCCTGAATGTCTGCGTCAGGATCTACCCGCAATTTGATAATGCGCTGAGCGGTCTCAGGCAGCGGTGGAAATTCAAGAGTATCCTCTAGCCGCTGTTTAATTCGCAGTTCGGTAAAGTTGCTAACGGCGGTGATAATTTTTTGCTCGTCCTCTGCGCGGTCATTGCCGGACACCGCTGGGCGTTGCTGGTCTACGGTTATGGCACCGACTAGTGCATCTTCGATAAGTGCCTTAAAGGATTGGCCATCGACGTGCACTAACTGCTGCTCAGTGCCGCTGTCTAGATGTAGCTCCTGTTCCTGCAGCAGTTGTTCGTCGACGATAAGGTCGAAACCAAAAGCGCCAGGTACCGATGGCAATTGTTGCAGTAGCAGTTTGTCGCACAGAGTTTGAATATCTTCGGCGGAAGTCGCGGTGAGTTGTCGGCCACTCAATTTACATAGCGCGTCCACGTTTAGTAGCCCCGCCGCACTGTAGATAACCTGTACTTTGCCGCCCTTGTCTTGCAGCAACATGGCCCTAGCTGATACCTGCGCTGTGGCAGTATCCACAAGGTGATAATTAGTATTGGAACTACTGAGAGCCTGCTCGACGGCGGCGGCTATAGTCATGATCTTTGAACCCTTTTTATTCTGGTTAGTACTGCAGTGATATTTTAGTAGTTATCACCGAGAATGTCTTTGTTTTAGTGTTTTCACTGAATGTGTGATTGCGGTAATAATTTTTACCGAGAGTATTGTGGGCAAATTAGACTTGGCCGTACTGCTCTCCCAGCGGCAGCCAGCGCTTGATTAGCGGCTCGACACACTGGGGATAGTCGCTGAATATGAGTTCTGCAGTACTCTTTACCTGTTCCAACAAGTAACCGTGTCGCTCTAGGCTGGCCACGCGCATCTGCAATAGGCCGGTTTGGCGGGTGCCCAACAATTCACCGGGACCTCTCAATTCGAGATCTTTTTGTGCGATAACAAAACCGTCGCTGCTCTCGCGTAGGGTGCGCAAACGGTTTTTACCCTGTACTCCCAACGGCGACTGATACATCAGTACACAGTGGCTGGCAGTACTGCCCCGGCCGACTCGGCCGCGCAGCTGATGCAACTGGGCCAAACCCAGGCGTTCGGCATTTTCGATGATCATCAAACTGGCGTTAGCGACGTCGACACCCACTTCGATCACTGTGGTGGCGACCAACAAATCCAATTGGTGGTTCTTAAAAGCCTGCATAATGGCGACCTTCTCATCGCTTTTCATGCGCCCGTGAATAAGTCCGATACGCAGTGCAGGCAGTGCCTGTTGCAAGGTCTGGGCGGTGTCCTCGGCGGCCTGTGCATTGAGTGTTTCCGACTCCTCGATCAGGGTGCATACCCAATAGGCCTGACGGCCCTGGGCACAGGCGCTGCGCACCCGCTCGATTATTTGTGTCCGGCGGCTGTTGTCGATCACCACGGTGTTGATGGGGGTGCGTCCAGGTGGTAATTCGTCAATGACAGAGCTATCCAGATCGGCATAGGCGCTCATTGCGAGGGTGCGGGGAATCGGCGTGGCGGTCATGATTAATTGGTGCGGCTGGCCCATTTCCACGCTGGCTTTTTCCCGCAACGCCAGTCGCTGATGCACGCCAAAGCGGTGTTGTTCGTCGATAATAGCCAGCCCCAGCTTGGCAAAGTGCACCTGCTCTTGGAACAATGCGTGGGTGCCTACTACCATGGAGGCGTCGCCGCTGGCGATGGCCGTAAGCTGCTGCTCTCGCTTTTTGCCCTTGACCTTGCCACTGAGCCAAGCCAGTTCGATATCGAGTGGCTGCAGCCACTGACTAAAATTGTTGAAATGTTGCTCGGCAAGGATTTCAGTAGGGGCCATGATGGCGACCTGATAACCGTTGGCAATTGCCTGTAGCGCCGCCATTGCCGCGACGACGGTCTTGCCGGAACCGACGTCGCCCTGTACCAGTCGCATCATCGGTGTGCTCAGGCACATGTCCGACTCAATTTGGGCGCCGACCCGCTGCTGTGCCTTGGTTAAGGAAAACCCAAGACGCTTTAAAAAGCGCGCCGACTGGTCTCGGTCTGGGGTCATCGCCGGGGCCGCCAGTAGCTGTGACTGCTGGCGCAGGCGCAACATGCTAAGGCTGTGGGCCAACAGTTCTTCGAAGGCAAGGCGCTGCTGCAGGGGGTGTTCGCCCCGTAGTAATAAGTGCAGCGGGGCCTCGGCGGGGGCCGGTGTAAATAGAGCAAGGTCTGTTCCAGGGAGCTGTGACCTTCGCCATCGGTTAGCGTTTGCGGTAACAATTCGGGCGATAGTAGCTCCTGCAGCGTGCCGGGAGTTATCAGCGCCAGCGCCTGTTCACTCAACTTGCGCCAAGCGCCCTGGCTGAGGCCTTCACTACTGGGATAAATGGGTGTCAGCGACAGTTCAGTGGGGGGCGGGGCTTTGGCATCGATCGAATGGTATTCCGGGTGGTACAGTTCTAGTCCACTGGCACCGCGGCGGGCCTCGCCAAAACAGCGCAACCGGGTGCCCGGAGCCAGTTGCTGTTTTTGGGTTGCGGTAAAATGGAAAAAACGTAGGGTAATCGTACCGCTGCCGTCCTGTAATCGGCACACCAGGCTACGGCGCTTGCCGAAGGCGATGTCGGCGACCTTGACGGTGCCTTCGATTACCGCGTCGCCGCCGGCTTGCAAGGCGCCGATCGCGGTGACACGGGTGCGGTCCTGGTAGCGCATAGGCAGATGGAAAAGCAGGTCCTGAATATTCACAATACCCAGGCCCGCCAGCTTTTCTCCCAGCTTGGGGCCAACGCCCTTCAGCGCACTGACAGAGATTTGATCGAGGGTTTGCTTGATCGCTGCTTCCTTATCGCGGTCGAATACCAATGTGGTGATCGACATTGTGCAAAATTGGACGCGGCTTCGCAACTGGCCGAGGGTCTATTGTTCGAGATGGCCCAGACGAATGGCTTGGCTCAACACGTCGATAGCCTGGGGTCTGGGGAAACTCGCGCGCCAGGCTAGGGCGATAGTGCGATGGGCAGTGCCAACACTGAGAGGACGAGTGACCAGCGTGTCACCGCTGAGTGCTGAGTACTGCGCCGCGGAGGCGGGTAATACGGTGATACCCAGCCCAGAGGCGACCATATATTTTAACGTTTCTAAGGAGCTGCCTTCGACGACCGACTGCAGTGGGTCGGCGGAGCGCTCAAGTCCCGGACAGATTTCCAGTATCTGATCTCTGAAACAGTGTCCATCGCCCAATAATAAAACATGTTCGCGCTCCAGCTGGCGCGGGCCGATAGTCTCCTGCAGCGCCAATGGGTGCTGTTTGTTGAGTAGCACTACAAAGGACTCTTGGTATAGATCTTGGCACACGACATCGGGCTCCTCGAAGGGCCTGGCAATAACAATAGCATCGAGCTCGCCGCCGCGCAGTCGCTCGCGCAGCACCGAGGTATAGTTTTCCTCGATATAAAGTGGCATGGCCGGGGCCAGCTTATTGAGACGTGGCACAAACTTCGGAAACAGGTAGGGGCCAACAGTAAAAATAGCGCCAATCGAGAGGGTACTTGTCAGCGGGTTTTTCCCCTGCTGTGCCAGCTCTTTGATCGCCTTGGCCTGTTCCAAAACCCGTTGTGCCTGGTCGACAATATCTCGCCCCAGAGGGGTCGTTCTAATTTTGCCGCGGCTGCGTTCAAACACGGTTACCGCTAATTCTTGTTCCAGTTTCTTAATGGCGATACTTAGAGTTGGCTGGCTGACAAAACATTGGCTAGCGGCATTGCCAAAATGCCCGGTTTGATGCAGTGCGACAATATAGCGCAACTGAGTTAGCGTCACAGGAGGTTCCCCTAGGCTAGGGACAAAATGACTTCGATTTCTACTGCCGCTTGTTTTGGCAGCGCCGCTACTTGCACGCAGGCTCTGGCGGGATAGGGCTCGGTGAAATACTGGCTCATCACCGTGTTGACCTCGACAAAATCATCCAGATTGGTAAGGGAAATATTCACCTTAACCGCATCGTCCAGACAGCCACCGGCGGCTACGGCTACGGCACTGAGATTGTCAAACACCTGCTTGGCCTGGGCGCCAGTGCCACCGGTTACCAGTGTCATGGTGTGTGGGTCTAAGGGGATCTGTCCCGACAGGTAAACCGTGTTACCGATTTTTACCGCTTGGGAATAGGGCCCAATGGCCTGGGGTGCTAGTTCGGTGCTGATAATTTCTCTGTTGCTCACAGTGTATTCCTATGTTTGACAGTATTAGTAACTATTACTAACCGCTGTAATTAGCCATCTTCAGCGCGTTAGTGTTTGGCCCGAGTCACTTTGAGTACCGCCTTAATACTGCGAATATGTTTCATTATCCGGGCCAGGTGTACTCGGGAATGCACGCCGACCACCACACTCACCGAATCGATACTGGGGCCCTCGTCCTCGACCCCTATCTTTTCGATGTTGGCGTCTAAGCTGTTAATTTTGGTGGCCAAGACTGAGATAATACCGCGGCTTTTTTCTAGTTCAATAATTAATTCTACCGAGAATTCACCATCGACATCCTCGTGCCAGCGCAGCGGTACCGAGCGCTCCGGATTATTACGCAAATCAATACTGTTGTGGCAGCGGTCGGTGTGAATCACCATGCCGCGATCGGCACTGATAAAGCCGATAATATCATCGCCGGGTATGGGGAAGCAGCAGCGGGCGTAGTTCAGCTGAAAGCCCTCGCTGCCGCGAATTGACAGTGGTTCATGTTTGGAATTTTCGGCGTGGGTGGTCTTGCCCTCGGCGTCGGTTTCCGCCAACAGCTGGTGCGCGGTCAAGAACGATACGCGGTTGCCCTGCCCTATTTCTTCGAGGATTTTGTCGAATTGGGTAATGCCGGTATCGCTCAACAGCCGCTGCTTTTGCTGATCGTTAAGTGAGTCAATACTGGCATCGAGCTCGTTGAGTGCTTTCTCCAACAACCGCTCGCCCAGGGCGATCGACTCGGTAGTGTGCTGGCTCTTTAAATAGTGCCTGATATTGGTGCGTGCCTTGCCGGTGATTACGAAGTTGAGCCAGGCGGGGTTGGGTTGGGCGCCGCTGGAGGTGATTATTTCCACCGTCTGACCGCTCTCCAGTTGTGCTGACAGCGGTGCCAGGCGCCGGTTGATACGACAGGCCACACATTTATTGCCCACATCGGTGTGCACAGCATACGCAAAGTCAATGGCGGTAGCGCCCTGTAGCAGTTCCAGAATCTGGCCCTTGGGAGTAAAGACGTAGACCTCGTCAGGGAACAGATCGATCTTTACATTCTCGATAAATTCCAGTGAGTCGCCGGCCTGCTGCTGCATCTCCAGCAGCCCCGACAACCACTGCCGGGCTCGGGCGTGGCTGTTGTTGAGGGCGTCGCCGTTGCTGGTTTTATACAGCCAGTGGGCGGCGATACCGTAGTTGGCCATCTCCTCCATTTCGGCGGTGCGAATCTGAATTTCGATGGGTACCCCGTGCATGCCAAACAAAATGGTGTGCAGCGACTGGTAGCCGTTGGATTTGGGAATTGCAATATAGTCTTTGAATTGTCCCGGTACCGGTTTGTAGAGGCTGTGAATACAGCCCAGCACGCGGTAACAAGTATCGACGCTGTCGACTACAATGCGAAAAGCGTAGATATCCATGATTTCGGAAAAGGATTTTTTCTTGCTGCGCATTTTTTTGTAAATGCTGTAGAGGTGTTTTTCCCGCCCGCTGACCAGCGCCTGATGATTTTCTCGCTCCAGGCAGGCTTCGATCGATTGGCGAATCTGATCCACCAGTTCGGTGCGGTTGCCCCGGGCTGCGCGAACCGCTGCCTGAATGCGTACTGAGCGCATTGGATAGAGGGTGGCAAAACCGAGATCCTCAAACTCAACACGAATATTGTGCATGCCCAAGCGCTGGGCGATGGGGGCATACATGTCCAGTGTTTCCCGGGCAATCCGGCTGCGCTTAGCCGGTTTTAACACCCCCAGAGTACGCATATTGTGCAGCCGGTCTGCCAGTTTCACCAGTATAACGCGAATGTCTTTGGCCATGGCCAGAGCCATTTTTTGAAAGTTTTCCGCTTGCGCTTCTGCCCGGCTCTGGTCTTCCATGCGCGTTAACTTGCTGACCCCATCTACCAAGTCTGCCACGGTGTCACCGAATTGCGTGCTGATGGCGCTCTTGGCGATACCGGTGTCCTCAATGACGTCATGTAACATCGCCGCCATCAGGCTCTGATGGTCCATATGCATATCTGCCAGAATACCTGCCACGGCTAGCGGGTGGGTGACGTAGGGTTCGCCGCTGCGTCGGCGCTGGCCCTCGTGGGCCTGTTCGGCGTAGTAGTAGGCGCGTCTAACCTGGTTGATTTGCTCGGGATCGAGATAGCTTTTGAGGGTGTTGGTTAGGGCATCGATACAGACCACTTCTTTGTGAATATCGTGTGGCTGAAAGAAGCTGAACTGTTGCATGGAATGAGATCCCAAGAGGCTGTGTGTCGCTGCCGGAAACCCTGCAATGAGATGCAGCGGGGGCCGCTGTGACGATAGTAGGAATTATGGGGGAGAAAAGCTATAGGAACAAGGGGGCTATATTGCCGGCTTGGGGGAATTCGGTGGGCAGATGCGCACTGAGGGGGCTGAACTGCCCCTCGTGCACTATCGACATCCCGTCGACAAATCCCGCCTATAGCGAAACGAGTTAGTCCTGCAGGCCGGGCAGCTGTTCGAGATCAGAGTTGTCCATATCTAACAGCATTTCTTCGGGATCTTCTTCCTTGGGGCGCATAATCTCTTCGGCGGTGATTAGGCCATCGGCCAACTCACGCAGCGCGATAACAGTGGGCTTGTCGGAATCTTCGCTCACTAGAGGCTCTTTGCCGCCGGTGGCAAGTGCCCGGGCGCGTTTGCTGGAAACCATGACCAACTCAAAGCGGTTTTCTACCTTGTCTAAACAATCTTCAACTGTAATACGAGCCATTGGGTATCTTCTCTATTAGCAAATACAGTGCCGAGGTAACTACCCTTCGACTGTAGTGAAAATGAAGTGAAAATGAAGTGAAAATATAGTGCCTAAAACAGCGGCGCTACAACAGGCATTTCATCGGTATTTTATAAAAAATCAAGGCACAGGTAAATCGGTGGCGGATTGTAGCAAAAAAGCTTCCGTTAGGATAGTAGCTCCTGTAGTAGAGCTTGCTGATGCTGTTGTTGGCTGTCCCTGCGCAGGTGTAGGCTGCGCCGAAGAGCCTTTAAATCGTCTAGGGCCTGATCAAATTGGTCGTTAATGATCAGAAAGTCCGCCTCGCCGTGGTGGGACATCTCGCTACTGGCCTGGGCCATACGCTGGTCGATAATACTGTCGTCGTCCTGGCCTCGGTCGGTCAGCCGCTCACGCAGCGCGGCCTTGGAGGGTGGCAGTATAAATATGGAGACGGTCTCCGGCAATAGTTTGACCACCTGTTGTGCCCCCTGCCAGTCAATCTCGAGAATTACATCGACGCCACTGGCCAGGGTCTGATCTAGCCATGCCTTGGAGGTACCGTAATAATTACCAAACACCTCGGCATACTCTAAAAATCCATCCTGCGCCAACATCTGCTGAAACTGAGCGTGGTCGATAAAGTGGTAATTAACCCCGTCGACTTCGCCGGGGCGCATTGAGCGGGTGGTGTGGGACACGGAGACCTGCAATTGCTCGCTAGAGTCGATCAGGGCTTTCACCAGGCTTGTTTTACCGGCCCCGGAGGGGGCAGACACGGTCAATAAGTTTGCTCGGCTGGGGGTAGTGACTGGCATGGAGAAAAATGTCCGCGGCTGGTTAGAAGGTTGGGCTGGAGTAGGCAGGCCCTGAGAGACGGTGCTAGTTTAATAGATGGCCCAGCTATTTAGTAGTGATCCAGTACAAATTACCCGCATTCCCCACCGGGCAAAAGCGGTACCTATTTGCGGTATATTCTGAATCTGCTCTCGCATCTGTACAATCAGTGCCTTGAGTAAGGCGGCTCGAGTGCTTTCGCCGACGGTGGACCTCGAGGCCGAGGTGGTGGCCTCGCGATGGGATTCTTGCACCGGCAAACCCGATCGGCGCCACAGCTGGGGCCCACTGTTTAAGCCCGCGAGCCTTCGAAAAATGGATGTTCAGCCGCCGGGCGATAAGCTGAGTCAACACTGCCCTCTCCCCCGGTTGTCGCCTAGTTGCACCGGAGCCTGCCGGAACGCGATTAGGTCGGTCGGTGGCTGCTGTGTTATCGGTACTTTGCAACTCGTCTGTGCTGCGTGCCAGGGGCAGGCGTGTATAATGCTCGCCGGAGTTAACACGTGCTCCGTGCCTCGACAAATTATTAGCCATAGGAATAGCAATGACAGCCATCAGACCCAGTGGGCGCGACAACAATCAGTTGCGTGATATCAGTATTACCCGGAACTTTACCTGCCACGCCGAGGGCTCGGTATTAATCGCCTGCGGCAATACCAAGGTGATCTGTACTGCCTCGGTAGAAAAAGGCGTGCCGAGTTTTTTGCGCGGCCAGGGCCAGGGCTGGGTTACTGCCGAATACGGTATGCTGCCGCGATCAACTGACAGTCGCATGGGGCGGGAGGCGGCCCGAGGCAAGCAGGGTGGGCGCACGGTCGAAATACAGCGACTAATCGGCCGTTCACTGCGCGCGGCGGTAGATTTGAAGGCTCTGGGTGAAAACAGTATCCATATTGACTGCGACGTGATCCAAGCCGACGGTGGCACTCGTACCGCGTCGATAACAGGGGCCTGTGTGGCCATGGTCGATGCTTTTAGCGTAATGATGGAGCGCGGCATGATCACTGCTAGCCCGCTGAAGCATATGATTGCTGCGGTCTCGGTGGGGGTTTATAAAGATATGGCCGTGCTGGATCTAGACTACCCTGAAGACTCCAATGCAGAGACTGATATGAATGTGATCATGACCGAGCGCGGTGGTTTTATTGAAGTGCAGGGTACGGCCGAGGGTGAACCGTATTCCCGTGGAGAATTAGAGCAAATGTTGGCGCTGGCCGAGAGTGGTATTGGCCAGTTGATCACTATGCAAAAAGAGGCGCTGGCAGACTAGGGTCTGCTTGCGGGTTGGAATCAGGTAGACAGTTCGTAGTCGTAATCCATCATCAGTGGTGCATGGCTGGAAAATACCTGATTCTTATAGATTGCGCCGTATTCGATGGTGGGTTTTAACCCGGCGGAGGCTACTTGATAGTCGACCCGCCAGCCATTGTGATCCCGGTCGCCCTCAGGCCACCAAGTAAACTCGTCACTGTCCTTGTTGATCTCTCGAAAACTGTCTATGTAGCCCGAGGCTTGGAATAGCTGGTCCATCCATTGCTGTTCAGCTGGTAGGCAGCCCGAACTGTTTTGGTGCTGGCCTGCGTCCTGGATGTCACACTCGCGGTGGGCGATATTCCAATTGCCACAGATAATAAATTCGCGTCGTTTGTTGCTCACTTTTACCAAGTGATTGTGTAATAACTCAAAAAATTGGCCCTTGCGGGTCTGCTCTTTGCTGTCGGCTAGCTCGGCACTGGGTGCTAGCAAGCAGCCGATGCTGATATTTTGAAAGTCGGCCTGAATATAGCGCCCTTCCATATCAAAATCGACAAAACCTAGTCCAGTCATGATCGCCTTGGGCATCTCGCGGCAGTATATAGCGACACCATTACTGTTGTTATCCACAGCGTCAAAAAAGAAGGGGTTGTATCCCTTGGGGAAGAAAATATCCTCCTGTAAGTCGTATTCCTGCGCCTTGATGTTTTGAATACAGATAAAATCGGCATCCTGCTCCAAAACCCAGTCATAAAAGCCGAGCTTGGCTGCGTCTTGAATACCGTCGGCGCAAAAACTAATGATTCTCATGGCGTATTTCACATTGAATTGTAAGAGGGATCGGTATCATCGATTATACGAACAATCGCCGATCGGCCTATAATACCTGAGCTGACAACAAGATGGAAAAAAGCCGGAGAAAAAAATCAACGTGCTCGCCGCTGAGTCAGCACTGTGGCACTGTGCGCCATCGTGTTTTTGTCCTTGATCATTCTTTGCTCGTGTAACACCGTTCATTGCTTGCCTTGTCATTGCGGTTGGGCTCAGAGCGCCGATACCGTATACTAGTTAGTACATTTCGCCAGGGTCTATCGAGCAGCTCCGCAGCGTTGTTGTAGTTGGGGCCTCAGTGCACATGCCACACAGTAATCGTCATGTAATGGGATTGCGCCAGGCAATTGCCACTCGAGCTAACGCCTCGGGTGTCGACAGTGGACCCAGGCCGCGCAATGGTAGGGTACCAAACCAATTAACTGTCACATATCATTTGAGTTTAGATCTTGTCTGCCAATGCTGCCAGCAGCGAGCGGACATCAGCAATAGAGAGGATTTATGCAGCAATTCCAACGGCAATTTATTGAGTTGGCCATCGAGCGCGAGGCATTGTGTTTTGGCGAATATACCCTCAAGTCTGGGCGAGTTAGCCCCTATTTCTTTAATGCAGGCTTGTTTTGCAGTGGCGCGTCTCTGGCGCAGTTGGGGCGCTGTTACGCCAGTGCGATTATCGACTCCGGTGTCGAATTCGATTGTCTTTTCGGCCCCGCTTATAAAGGTATTCCGCTGGCTGCGGTGACGGCTGCGGCACTGGCTGATCATTTTGATAAAGATGTTGCCTACAGCTATAACCGTAAAGAGGTGAAAGATCACGGTGAGGGCGGGACTATGGTGGGGGCGCCTCTAAAAGGGCGGGTGTTAATTATCGACGACGTTATAACTGCTGGCACGGCGGTGCGCGAAGCTATGTCTATTATTGAGCAGCAGGGTGCGCAAACAGCGGGATTGGTTATCGGGTTAAACCGTCAAGAGCGAGGCAATGGAGAATTATCGGCCATTCAAGAGGTCGAAAGAGACTATAATACCAAGGTGATCAGTATTATCGATGTCGATCAGGTTGTCAGTTATTTAAAGAGCAGTGATCAGTTGGACTATGTTAGCAAAATTGAGGCCTATCGCAGCTCCTACGGTGTGTAGTTGCCAGTCTGAGTGCTGACAGGTTGCCAGAGAGGATACAGTTTGAGTAATATTATAAGTCGTTTTGTGCCATGTGTTGTTGTGACTACTGCTCTTCTCGCGGGCACTGTCGGTGCAGATAGCGTGTTGTACCGCTACCGCAATGATAGCGGTGTACCGGTCATCAACCACCAAATCCCTCCCGAGTATGTCGAGAGAGGCTACGATATTCTCAGTTCCGACGGCAAACTTATTCGCACGGTGCCAAGGGCACTGAGTGCCGAAGAGTTACTACTGCGTAATACCGATGAGTCCAAGGCGCGGTATGCCGAGCAAGAGGCACTACGTATGCGCAAGTGGGACGAGTCACTTTTGCTGCGCTACAGCTCAATGCAGGACATTGATGCGGCTCAGCAGCGCGATATGAACGCACTCAATGTTCGTGTTAGCATTCTTAAAAGTAATCTTTCTTCTACTAAGTCTCAGATCGAGCGAGAGCAGTTAAAGGCGGCAAATATTGAGCGTCGGGGTGCCGAGGTGCCCGTAGAATTGATGAAAAATATCGGAATTATGAAGCGGGATATTGAGGACATAGAACAATATATCGTTACCCGATACGAGGAAATAGATACTGTTAAGGCCGCTTTCCAGCGTGATAGGGAGCGCTTTGAAACACTGCACGACGAGGTTAAGTTGCGCCGTCAGCAGCTCGGTCCATCACCCGTTACGGCATATTAGCCAGCTCGGGATCAGCCCGCGGAATGTTCACCATAACTGTTGGCTGTTTTGATTGCTGTGGTTTCTTTGACAAAACCACTGATTAGAACGGGCCACTGGGCCTGCCAGTGTTCGGTTGGCTTGCGGCTAAACTCGCTTCGAACAAATTGACATATACGCCCCTCCGCTGTGGCCATCAGCATATTGGCCGCCGTAGCAATCGGTACCACCGGGCGGATGCCCTCTCGCAGTTCGGCTTCTCGCAAAATTTGCTTCAGCTGGGTTTCTAGGCGATCGAAAAATTGTGCCACCCGAGTCCGCAATTTGGCGGTCTCACCGGCTAGTGCATCGCCAGTCAGAATACGGGTAATGCCCGGATTTCGTTCACAGAAAGCCAGCAGCAGCCCGAGAATTTTCTCGCAGCGGTCCAGCGCGTTGCGCTCTTCACCGACGATTAAATTAACTCGGGTGAAGATGGTATCTTCAATAAATTCGATCAGCCCTTCAAACATTTTGGACTTGCTGGGAAAATGGCGGTACAGAGCTGCCTCCGAAACACCGACTTCCCTGGCTAGTCGCGCGGTGGTAATGCGCTCACCGGGGCTGACTTCCAGCATATGGGCAAGAGATTCGAGAATTTGTTGCCGACGAGATGATTTTTTTATCACTTATTATTCACTCGTAACATCGTTGTTCGACGAAACAGTCATCGCCATTAATAGGTTGACGCTATACGGTCTATTGCGCTAGCTACAACATTGGGTGCGAAAGAGTTTACTAGGCTTTGCAGCAAAATGGCACAGTTTGCTGCAAATTCTCAAAATCCCAAGTAAAAGCCGTTGCCATGATTGCCATTCAGTCCTGATTGGTGATCAATGTGCCGACTCCCTCGTCGGTGAATATTTCTAATAATACCGCGTGGGGGACCCGACCATCGATTATGTGGGCGCTGGTTACCCCTGCCTTTACCGCGTCCAAGGCGCAGCTAATTTTGGGCAGCATACCGCCATGAATAGTGCCGTCTTCGATGAGTTCATCCACCTGGCGGGTGCCCAAGCCAGTGAGTATCTTGTTGTCTTTACTCATCAGACCGGCGACATTGGTTAGCAGCATCAGTTTTTCAGCACACATGACTTCCGCTATTTTCCCCGCCACGAGGTCGGCATTGATGTTGTAAGAGCTGCCGTCACTGCCCACCCCTATGGGGGCGATCACGGGAATGAAGTTGCTGCTCAGCAACATGTCCAGCACCGAGCGATCGATAGCTTCAATCGAGCCGACGTGGCCAATGTCGATGATTTCCGGCGCACTCATCTCCGGTGATTTCCGGCTCACGATCATTTTTTTAGCTTGAATTAACTGGCCATCTTTGCCGGTAATGCCTACCGCCTTGCCACCATTATTATTTAGCAAAGAGACAATTTCTTTGTTAACACTGCCGCCCAATACCATCTCTACAATGTCCATCGTCTCGCTGTCGGTGACTCTCATGCCGTCGACAAAATGCGATTCGATATTCAGTTTATCGAGTAGCGCACCAATTTGCGGGCCGCCACCGTGCACTACCAGAGGGTTCATGCCCACCAGTTTCATCAGTACGATATCTCGGGCAAATTGTTCTTTAAGTTCTTGTTCTATCATCGCATTGCCGCCAAATTTAACGACAATGGTCTTGCCAGTAAAACGTTGTATGTATGGCAGTGCCTCGGTTAGTACGTTCGCAACATTACCGGCTGCATCGCGAGATAGCGACATGAGTTTTCCCTTTGGTTTTAACGATTAATAAACAGTATGGAGTTGGAAATTATTAAATCCCCGCGTTGCTAAGCTTTAGCCAAGAGCAGCTTTTCAAAACGTAAATTCTAGCTCGCCATCGATAGCGGTGAGCTGTTGCTTGAATTGTTGCTGTATTCTTTGCATCGCTGCTTCGTTGTCAGCTTCGAAGCGCAGGGTTAGCATGGGGGTGGTGTTAGATGCCCTGGCCAGGCCCCAGCCATCGGCAAAGTCGACACGCAGACCATCAAGTGTGGACAGCTTACCGTCGCCAAACTGGCCGTCGCTCTGTAGTTTTTCGATAATGGAAAATTTCTGTTGTTCGCCAGTGACAATTTTAAGCTCCGGAGAGCTGATGTATTCGGGGAATGCCTCCAGCTGTACATCGAGATCCGGATCAGTTGTACTGAGTATTTCTATGAGTCTGGCGGCGGCATACATGCCGTCGTCAAAGCCGAACCATCGTTCCTTAAAGAATATATGCCCGCTGAATTCACCGCCTAGCAGAGCGCCGGTTTCCTGCATTTTTTCTTTCATAAATGAGTGGCCGCTCTTCCACATAATGGGCCTGCCACCATAATTACTAACCAGGGAGTTTAGGCTGCGGGTGCATTTGACATCAAAAATAACATCGGCTCCAGGATTTCTGGATACTACATCTTGTGCAAAAAGCATGAGCAGGCGGTCGGCGGCGACAGACTTACCGCTAGCAGTAACTACGCCGAGGCGATCGCCGTCACCATCGAAGGCAATGCCGATATCCGCGCCCTCTTCGACAACTGAGCGTTTTAAGTCTTCGAGGTTGGCTTCGACGGTTGGGTCGGGGTGGTGATTGGGGAAGTCGCCGTCAATATCGCAAAATAGTTCGACAACTTCACAGCCCAATTCACGAAAAAGGTGGGGTGCAATCATGCCTGTTACGCCATTGCCTGCATCGATAACGATTTTGAGTGGCTGCGCAATAGCGACATCATTGATAATGTAGTCGACATAGGCCTGCTCGATGTCACAGCTTTGATATTCTCCCTGGCCGCTGTGCAAGTTGCCATCGACAATCCGGCGCTGCAGGTTTTTGATGGCATCGCCGGCCAGCGCCCGCCCCCCAATGACGATCTTTATACCGTTGTCCTCGGCAGGGTTGTGGCTACCGGTTATCATTACACCGGTTTGGGTGCCGAGCTCATGGGTGGCAAAATACATTAGTGGTGTCGGCTGCATGCCAATATCGATAACATCGCGGCCGCTGGCGAGCAAGCCTTTGTTCATTGCTTCGAGTATACGCGGCGAGCTGTGCCTGCCATCAGCTGCTACCACCACCCTCTGCTGCCCTTGGTCCAGCGCTTCGCTGCCAATGGCCAAGGCAATGTGGTATACCGCTTGGTCGGTAAGTTGTTCGTTGGCGCGCCCGCGAATATCATAGGCTCTGAAAATAACATCGGCAATGTCCGTGGCGATCGGCGGTTCCGGTGTGGGAGCTACAGCTGGGGTATCGGTTACGCTGTCGACAGGTTTGTGTGGCGTCGCCGCCGGTGTTTGAGTGCTGCTCTCCAGTGCCTTGTCGAGTAAAGCGGTGAGTTTGCTGCTGGCGCCGGCAAAGCCGGGCAGGGAAAAGGAGGTGCTGTTGTTGCGGGCTTTGAACAGTTGCGCGATATTGTTTTGCACCAGTTTTTCGACAGCGTTGTTGATATAGAGCGTCGTGGCGACGAGCGCCACGACAGCAAGCGCCAACAGTAGCCATAGCGAGATGCTGTTGGAGCTGCTTTGCTCAATGAGTTGGTTGGAGGGCGTAAAACCGATTTTCCATTGCGACGCGGTCGAGTCGACAGACACGCTCAACTCGGAGGGCTGCTGCTGACCACTGCTGCTAACCAGGTGGCGCTTACTCTTAAAATATTGAGCCACGGTGGTGGTACCCAAGGTGCTGTCGAGCTGGCCCATCAGGTGCTGCAGGTAGTTGCCGTCCAGGGTTAGCAGTAGCGCGCCATTGGCGTGGTTTGTATCCGCTGATTTAATCGATTGTGCCAGCGAGAAATACCATTGCTTGTCGACCTTGTAGGCCTCGGGGTTGACGTCGCTACCACTGCTGGCGGCGCGCAGAATATCCAGTTCAATGTTATTGCGCAGTTGATGCTGTTTTTGGTTGAGCGATGCGATTCCCAGTGGCCCCAAGGCAATTAGCTTGATACTAACGGCTTCGGGGAATGCCCGGCGCAGTTCGTTTTGAAAGCGCGTGATTTGAGCGTTATCTTGTTGCTCCAGCGCCTGCAACAGCGGTTCGGACTGGGCTATTGTCGACAGCCGTAACTGAAACTGACTAAGGCTTTGATCGATGGCCGCCGCTTGACCTGCGGCCAGGGCTTCGGCCTGACGGGTAATACTGGCCAGGTTGTTAGCGGGGCGCTCGAACAGGGCGATGTAGCTCAGCCCCAGGGCAATTATCGCAAGTGTGACTGCGCTGGCGCTGGCAATTTTGCGCAGTAGTTCTTTGCTGCGTGCACCGTTAGTTTTACCGATTGCTGTAGATTTGTTGGTTTTATTTTTGGCCATAGTGTTTAGCGGTTTTTCGTGGTGGTTAGTTTGGCTGTGTTTATCGGCTGCAGTGCTACGTGCTGTGGGCATAGCAGTACCACAGAGTGTAATATAAAAAAATCACCGAGTATTGTGGTCTTCCTCCGTGGAAAATACCATAAATGGCTCGCCTGCAGTTATTTTTACCGGTCGACTGGGCTCTGGGCGCGGTACAGCGCGTTGATTTCCTCCAGAATCAAACGACTTAGTCGCAATTTGGAAGCGATGGCAAGGGCCTTGCTGCCCTGCTTCCAGATCAGGGACACGGCATTGTTGTCGGAGTTAAATCCAATGTCACTGTTGGCGACATCATTGGCAATAATTAAGTCCAGCTTCTTGTTTTCCAGCTTGCCTCTGGCATAGGCCTCGACATCTTGGGTTTCCGCGGCGAAGCCAACCGTGAACGGCCTCGCTGCATGACTGGCCACCGCAGCAATAATGTCCGGATTGCGGGTGAGCTCGATCTGCATCGACGACGAGGATTTTTTGATCTTTTGCTGGGCGATAGTGATCGGACGATAGTCCGCGACGGCGGCGGCGCCAATAAATATATCGCAGTCGGGCAGGGTTGCCATAGTCGCCCGATACATTTCCTCGGCACTGTCCACTGCGATAGTGCGTACCTGTGGTGGGCTGGACAATGCCACTGGCCCGGCAATAAGTGTTACTTGGGCGCCGGCGGCTTGGGCGGCTTGGGCTAGGGCAAAGCCCATTTTTCCGGAGCTGTGGTTGCTGATATAGCGCACCGGGTCGATTGCCTCCCGGGTGGGGCCCGCAGTAATGGTCAGTTTCAAGCCACTCAAAATTTCGCTGTCGAACAATCCTGCAATGTGTTCGGCGATGGCCTCGGGCTCCATCATTCTACCAGGGCCAATATCGCCGCAGGCCTGTAGGCCCTCGGCGGGCCCCAAAATACTTATGTCCCGTGCGGTGAGCAGTGCAATATTGTGCTGGGTTGCCTGATTGCGCCACATGGCTTGATTCATCGCCGGAGCGATGGCGATGGGTGCGGTCGTTGCTAGGCATAGTGTGCTGAGCAGGTCGCCGGCCTGGCCGCCGGCGAGGCGAGCAATAAAGTCGGCACTGGCGGGGGCAATCAATATCTGGTCGGCCCATCGGGCCTGTTCAATATGTCCCATCGCCGCCTCGGCAGCGGGGTCTAACATGTCGCAATGCACCGGGTTGCCAGAGAGCGCCTGTAGCGTTAGCGGGGTAATGAACTGTTGTGCCGCGGGGGTCATGACGACCCGCACGTCGGCGCCGCCATCTTGCAGGCAGCGTATGATCTGGGCAGCTTTGTAGGCGGCTATACCGCCAGTGACCCCAAGGATAATTCGCTTGTTACTGAGCTGTTGCATGCTAATCTATTCTCTCCAGGGCGGATTGAGCTGTCACATTGTCCGCAGGCGGGTTTGAGTGGCTATTGTAGGGTAACTGCTATCGCTAGTGTAGTCATCTGCGACATCGCTGTTGATTCAGTGGCCGTCACCCCTCGCTGGGTATGAATGTGCAGTACATTCGATGCTCTATCGGCCTGGGCGGGAGGCATTGATGTTGACTAGTCAAGGAGGATTGTCGATGACGATAAGGAGTTGGCCGCCATCCGAGCGGCCGCGAGAAAAGCTGTTGCTGCGGGGGGCCTCGAGTTTGTCCGATGCAGAGTTGTTGGCGATATTTTTACGCACTGGGCTGCCCGGAGTAACCGCGGTCGATTTAGCGCGGCAGTTATTGCTGGACTTCGGAAGCCTGCGCGGGCTGCTGGCGGCCGGGCAGGGCTTGTTCTGCGCTGCCCCGGGGCTGGGGCCGGCAAAATACGCGCTACTGCAGGCGGTGCTGGAGATGAGTCGCCGCTATTTACAAGAAGCACTGGTCCGGGGGGAGGCCCTAACTAGTCCCCAGCTAACTCGTCAGTACCTGCTATTGCAGTTACGCGATAGCCCTCAGGAGTTGTTTGCCTGTTTGTTTCTGGATAGTCAGCACCGGGTAATCGTTTTTGAGGTGTTGTTCTACGGCACCATCGACGCCGCCAGCGTCTATCCTCGGGAGGTGCTGCGGCGCTGTTTGCAGCACAATGCCGCGGCGGTTATTTTTGCCCATAATCACCCTAGTGGCGTCGCCGAGCCAAGTCAGGCCGACGAGCGAATCACCGGGCGTCTGGTCAGTGCGCTGGCACTGGTGGACATTCCGGTGCTGGATCATTTTGTTGTCGGCGATGGAGTGCTGGTTTCCTTTGCGGAGCGCGGTTTGCTGTAGCGGCCCCGGGCGTACCCCAAAGACCGCCAGCGGGTTTTTAGGCCTAAATTGGGCTGAAACAGGCTAATTTCAGCGAATTAATTGCCTTTGCCTGGCTGTTCTGGTATAAAGTCGCGCTCTGTTTGAGGAGGCCTCCAGTTGAGTGCCTGCCCGGTTTGTATCGCGGCCCAATTTTAAGTCAACAGCTCGGTCGAAGATTTGTCTTCGGTTGTATGCCTAGCTTGAATTGACCGTTGTTTTCGGCGCTGCCATTGCCGAAGCTCACAGTGCAAATGCGAGAATTCATTTTAGTAGTGCTAACTGCTCCTATTCAATAGCTAAATCAGCGGAAGGGACAAATCATGTCCAGAGTATGTCAGGTTACCGGCAAGCGTCCAGTAACGGGAAACAATGTTTCCCACGCAAAAAATCGTACCAAACGGCGTTTTCTGCCCAATTTGCATAAGCACCGTTTTTGGGTGGAAGCGGAGAAGCGCTTTGTATCTCTGCGGGTGTCTGCCAAGGGTATGCGCATCATCGACAAGAAGGGTATCGAGGTGGTCTTGGCTGACCTTCGGTCCCGCGGCGAAAAGGTTTAAGGAGTAGCTCATGGCTAAAAGTGCGCGCGATAAAATCAAGCTGGTCTCTACTGCGGGAACCGGTCATTTTTACACCACGGACAAGAACAAGCGTAATACACCGGATAAGATGGTATTTATGAAATACGATCCCGTTGTCCGCAAGCACGTGGAATACAAAGAGTCCAAGATTAAGTAATATTTGGATGCGCTAATTGCTCGCTAATTGCGAGCAATCGATAAAACCCGGCTTTGATCGGGTTTTTTTGTTTCTGTCTTATAGCCACAACCGGGCTACGGCCGGCTGTGCGCGGAGCGAGTGATGCCTGAACTTCCCGAAGTCGAGACGACGCTGCGCGGCATAGAGCCGTATCTGGTCAATCGGAAAATTAAGCGCTTGATCGTGCGCAACGGTAGCCTGCGCTGGCCCGTACCCGAGCAGTTGCCCGCACTTATGGCAGGGCAGCGAATTCTAGCCCTCGAGCGCCGAGCCAAGTATTTACTGCTTAAACTGGCCTCTGGCACCGCCATACTGCACCTAGGTATGTCGGGTAATCTGCGTATAGTCGAGCCACAGACCCCGGTCGGTAAGCACGATCATGTGGATCTACTGGTGCAGGGGGGTAAGCTATTGCGTTTCAATGATCCCCGCCGCTTTGGTTGCTTGCTGTGGCACAGTGGCCCCGGCCAACACAGTTTGCTGGTAGGGTTGGGGCCGGAGCCGCTGTCGGCCAGCTTCGACGGTGAGCTGCTGTACCAGCGCTCCCGGGGGCGCAAAGCGCCGGTGAAAACCTTTATCATGGATAACAAGGTTGTAGTTGGGGTGGGTAATATCTACGCTAACGAGGCGCTGTTTGGTGCTGGGGTGCGTCCGGCTCGAGCTGCGGGGCAGATATCACTGGACCGTTACCGGCGGCTGGCTGACGAGATCAAAGACGTGTTGACTCGGGCCATAGCCCAGGGCGGCACCACTCTCAAAGATTTTGTTGGCGGCGATGGTAAGCCGGGTTATTTTAAGCAGCAGTTGCAGGTCTACGGCCGCGCTGGGCTGGCGTGTCCGGTTTGCCAGCGATCGTTGACGGAAGTGCGTCTTGGGCAGCGCAGTACTGTGTTCTGTAAGTCCTGTCAGCGCTGAAGCCTGGCGATATCTTCCGCTGCTGCCGCGAAAGTGCTTGGCAGGTGCTGCGCCAGATCACAGTCTGATACTTTTTTCCCAAAGAAGGAGGACGGAATCGCTATTTAAGTCTATTATATTTTGAGATAGCGCTCGTAACTAGTTGTTAAGGCACTAGTTGTTAA